>Ga0160469_100040_pt1 | contig 231228 bp, 239 predicted proteins | sample HID1972M_E11MG_FD_108246 | JGI IMG/M metagenome (GOLD analysis project Ga0160469, IMG submission 108246) | Enriched pill bug-associated microbial communities from UW Madison campus, WI, USA - HID1972M_E11 MG | ecosystem: Host-associated > Arthropoda: Insects > Digestive system > Unclassified ...
GCGCCGCGTCGGCACGTCGATGGCCGCGAGCTGCGCCGGATCGTGCGCCAGGTCCCAGGCCAGCAGCTCGTTCTTGTTGGTCGGGTGGCTCGCCAGCGGCCACATCACCGCCAGGCAGCCGCGCTCGGCGGGGAACATGCCCGAGACGTGCAGGAAGGGTTTGGCGTTCTGGCGGATGGCAGGCAGGCCCAGCTCGGCGGCCACACGGTCCTTCTTGTGCAGCGCGAGCGCGAAGTCGAACAGGCGCGGCTGCCTGTCGCGGATCAGCCGCGCCAGCGCGATGGTGGCGCGCACGTCCGACAGCGCATCGTGCGCCGCCTCGTGCACGAGGCCGTTGGCACGCGAGAGGTCCTCCAGCTTGAAGCTGGGCGAGCCATCCTCCTTGGTGGGCCATTGGATCCCCTCGGGACGCAGCGCATAGGTCATGCGCACCACGTCGAGCAGGTCCCAGCGGCCGCAGTCGTTCTGCCACTCGCGCGCATAGGGATCGATCAGGTTGCGCCAGAACAGGAAGCGCGTGACCTCGTCGTCGAAGCGGATGGTGTTGTAGCCCACGCCGATGGTGCCGGGCTGCGCGAAGGCGGCTTCGATGCGCGCGGCGAACTCGCGCTCGGGCAGGCCGCGCTCCAGGCACAGCTGGGGCGTGATGCCGGTGATGAGGCACGAACCGGGGCTGGGCAGGAAGTCCGGCGCCGGGCTGCAATAGAACATCAGCGGCTCGCCGATCTCGTTGAGCTGCGCATCGGTGCGCACTGCCGCGAACTGCGCGGGGCGGTCGCGGCGCGGATTGACGCCGAAGGTCTCGTAGTCGTGCCAGAGGAAGGTGTGGGAAGACATGCGGTGCGGGAAGAGGCCACATTCCGGGCCGGAGTGCAGAGCATACCCAGACATCGGGCCGCCCTTTCGCGAGCGGGAACACACGATGGATCGGCTGCCGGGGTGCAGAATGGTGTGCGAAGACATTCACGGACGTGCGACCACCCATGAAAAAGCTGCTTCTTCTGGCGCTCCTCGGCCTTGCCGCCTCCACCACCCTGGCCCAGGGCGCCCATCCCTATGACCGGGGAGACCGCTATGACCGGGGGAACCGCTATGACCGGAACTGGGAGCGGGACCGGCGCTACGACGGCCGCCGGTACGACCGGGACTGGGATCGGCGCGATCCGCGCTACGACGGCGGCAGGAACTGGCAGCGAGGCGGGCCGCCTCCCAGGCTGAGCGACATGCAGCGCCGTGCGCTGCAGAACTGTGCGCTGCTGCAGCGCCGGGATCAGCCCAGGTGCCGCGCGACGGTGATGTCGACCGTTCGCTGACCGGCGGAACCTGCAGCCGCGCTTCACCCCTCGCATGCACCGGCATGCGCGCGCCGGCCCGCGCCCACCGCAGAAACGCGAAAGATTCTCGTTTCTATAATTCGCCGCATTGCCCTCTCACCCAGGCCGGCCGTGCTGCGCACCTCCTCCTACCCGCCCCTGCTCGCTGCGCTGCTGCGCCACTACGACGATCTCGTGGACCAACTGCGCCGCCGCTTCGGCGATCGCGGTTTCGCCCGCGAGGTGGTGCACGACGTGTGCGTGAACGTGCTCGAGCGCCCGCGCGGCGATGTGGTGCGCGCGCCGCTGGCGCTGTTGCGGCGCATGTCGCACGACATGGCCGTGGACCGCTGCCGTGCCGAGGACCGGCGCCGCCGCTGGGTGGAGTCGGTGCAGTCGCTGCCCGACGTCGAGAGCGGCCGGCCGACGCCCGAGCAGACGGCGGCCGCGCGCGAGGAGTTGCAGCGCCTGAGCGACGCCATTGCCGCGCTGCCCGATCGGTGCCGCCTGGTGTTCGTGATGCACAAGGTGCACGAACTGCCTCACGAGGAAGTCGCGGCGCGCCTGGGCATCTCGCGAAAGACCGTCGAAAAGCACCTGCGCCTGGGCATGGCGGCCTGCCGCGCAAAACTCGAGGTGCCCCGCTGATGCCGCGCGCGCACAGCCATCCGGGCGATGCCGATGCCCCTTCGCGGCACCTTTCCGGGGGGCCGCCCCCGCCGGATCCCGACCAGGCCGTGGCCCGCCATCGCGCGGCCCTGCGCGAGCTGTTCCCGCTGCCCGGCGGGCCGGATGAACCGCCCCCGGCCACGGGGGCGCAGGCCGGCCGCAAACGGCGCCGCATCGTCGCGCTGGGCGCCGTCGCCGCGCTGGGACTGGGCTTGCTGGCGTGGGAGGACCCCGCATGGCGAACGGAGACGCATGCCACCTCCGCCGGAAAACGCCAGGAGCTGACGCTGACGGACGGCAGCCGCATCACGCTGGACAGCGGCACGCGCGTCACCGTGACGCGCCATTGGCGCTCGCGCCGCGTGACACTCGAATCGGGACGCGCGCTGTTCAGCGTGGTGCCCTCCTGGCGTCCTTTCACGGTCGATGCGGGCGCCGCCCAGGTGCGGGTGGTCGGTACGGCGTTCGACATCCGCCGCCGGCAGGATGCGGTCACCGTCACGGTGCGCCACGGCCGGGTTGCGGTACAGGGCACGCAGGCCTCGTCCGCCCTGGTGCTGACGGCCGATCAGCAGGTGGAAGTGCGCGGCGGTCACCCGGGCGAGCCTGCGGCGGTCGACGCTGCCGCGGCGACGGCCTGGCAGGACGGCCGCTTCGTGTTCCGGCGTACGCCGCTGCGCGAGGTGCTGGACGACATTGCGCACTACAGCGGACGGACCGTGCGGCTGGCCGATCCGGCCCTGGCCGATCTGCAGGTGTCGGGGGTCTACCGCATCGCCAATGCGGCCGCCCTGCTCGATCTGCTGCCCACGCTGCTGCCCGTGCAGGTCGCGCACGGAAACGACGGCGTATCGACCGTTTCGGCGCGCTGATCGCTGGAAAGAAAAGGCCCCACGCGGCCGCCTGGCGGCAAAAAAAGTTCTGCCGCCAGGTAGGGTTCGGTGCCGCCACGGACGGCTTTATCCCTGTGTCGAATCCATTCAGAGGGAACTTCATGTCCGTAGCTCATCGCCCGCCCGGCCCGGTGCGGCGCACCACTGCGCCGGCCGTCTGCCATGCGGTCCGCGCCCTGTCGGCCGCCACCGTGCTCGCATTCGCCGGCGTGGCAGCCCTGGCGCAAGCCGCACCCCAGGTCCTGAACCTGCCGGCCAGCCCGCTGGAGCAGTCGCTGAACCGCCTGGCCGCCAGCACCGGTGTGCAGATCATGTTCGCGAGTGCCGTGGTCGAAGGTCGCCAGGCGCCCGCCGTTCAGGGGCAGCTCTCCGCGCAGCAGGCGCTGCAGCGCCTGCTGGACGGCAGCGGCCTGGTGGCCCGCCCGGCCGATGGCGGCAAGACCTTCGTGATCGAGCCTGCGCCGGGCGGGGCGGGCGCATCGCCTTCCGGTGCGGCGCCGACCCTGTCGACCGTCACCGTGACGGCCGAAGGCACGCCGAGCCTCGTCACCGAAGGCAGCGGCTCCTACACCTTCCGCGCCTCGGCCACCGCGACCGGACTGACGCTGTCGCTGCGCGACACGCCGCAGTCGGTGTCGGTGGTGACGCGCGAGCGCATCGACGACCAGTCGATGACGACCGTGGCCGACGCGTTGCGCAACACCACCGGCATTTCGCTGCAGCCGGTGGACCGGGGCCGCAATCAGCTGTCCGCGCGCGGCTTCGATATCACCCAGTTCCAGTTCGACGGCGTTCCGGTCCAGACCGGCAATGTCGGCGTGGAAGCCGCCAAGACCGCCATCTACGACCGCATCGACGTGATCCGGGGCGCCACCGGCCTGTTGACCGGGCCAGGCGACCCTTCGGCGACCATCAATCTCGTGCGCAAGCATGCGCTCAGCAAGACTTTCGAGGGCACCGCCAGCCTGGAGCTGGGTTCCTGGAAAACACGTGCCGGCATGGTGGACCTGAGCGTGCCGCTCAATCGCGATGCCTCGGCCCGCGCACGGCTGGTGGCGCGCACCGGTGCGCAGGAAGGCTTCATCGATCTCGAGCGGACGCGCGACGCCACGCTCTACGGCGTGGTCGACATCGACGTCGATGCCCAGACGCGCCTGAGCCTGGGCGCGAGCGAGCAGCGCGACACGCGCCGCGGCGTGCTGTGGGTGGGCCTGCCGTACTGGTACGCGGACGGCAGCGCCGCGCAATGGTCCCGCTCGCAGACCACGGCCGCGCGCTGGAATCGCTGGGACACCACCGAGCGCACCGTGTTCGCCCAGTTCGAGCGCCAGCTGCCCCATCGATGGAATCTGAAGGCGGACCTGAGCTATCGCAAGCAGGAAGAGGAGCAGAAGGCCCTTTGGAATTCAGGCGAGGTCGATCGCTTCACCGGCCTGGGCCTGGTGGGCGAGCCGTACCACTGGCTCACCAAGCCCGAACAGACCGCGCTGACGCTGACCGCGAGCGGGCCGTTCCGCCTGCTGGGCCGTTCCCACGAGGCGACGGCAGGCCTCATGCACAGCCGGATGAAGGGGGGCTGGAGCAATCGCGACCCGCTCGCCGACCCCGTCCCGCTGGGCAGCCTGCATCATTGGAACGGCCAGGTGCCGGACTACCCGATGGGTCCGCGCTACCAGAGCGACCTCAGCACGACGACACAGACTGCGCTGTACGCCGCGACGCGCCTGCAACTGGCCGACCGCCTCAAGCTGATCGCCGGCGCACGCCTCACGCACTGGAAGCAGGACACGCAGAACGGCGAGGGCTTGGAAGCCGCGTACCGGCACAGCCGCGAGCGGGGCGTGTTCACCCCCTATGTCGGCCTGGTGTTCGATCTGAACGACACGGTCTCGGCCTACGCGAGCTATACCGAGGTGTTCAAGCCGCAGACGGGGTACCGCGACCGCAACGGAAACTATCTCGATCCGGTCGAGGGAAAGAACTACGAGGCCGGGCTGAAGGCGGAATTCCTCGACGGCGCACTCAACGCCTCGGCCTCGGTGTTCCGGGTCGAACAGGACAATTTCGCGGTCAGGGACGGCCAGCACCTGGTGCCGGGCACCACCTCGCAGGCCTACTACGCCGCGCAAGGAGTGACCACCAAGGGCTACGAGATGGAACTGGCGGGACGGCTGGCCCGCGGCTGGGAAATCAGTGCCGGCTGGACGCACTATTCGGCGCGGGACGCGGAGGGCCGCAACGTCGCGCTGGATCACCCGCGCCGGCTGTTGCGGTTCTTCACGACCTACGCGCTGGACGGCAGCCTGCGCGGCCTGACGCTCGGCGGCGGCCTCAACTGGCAGAGCCGGCAGCTGACCCGCGGCGCGCATCCGGTCACGGGCCTGGACGTCGACGTCGGGCAAGGGGCCTACGCGCTGGTGGACCTGATGGCCAGGTACGAGCTCAACCCGCGGACCACGCTCCAGCTGAACATCCACAACGCGCTGGACAAGACCTACCGGGTCAGCAACTACTGGAACACCTTCACCTACGGCGAGCCGCGCAAGGTGACGCTGCGGATGAACTACCGCTTCTGAGAGCCCGCCCGGCCCTCACAGCAGCGGCGAGAACAGCCGCGCCGCCGCATCGCCCAGCCGGCGCCAGAAGGTCTGCCTGCGATGGCCCTTCACGGCGCCGGCGCTGTGCAGGTCGGTCTCGAACTGCGCCGCCAGCGGCCGCGCCAGCTCGGGGCCGTACACGACGGCCATGACCTCGAAGTTGAGCCGGAAGCTGCGGTTGTCGAAGTTGGCGGTGCCGATCATCGCGCAGTGGTCGTCGACCACCAGGGTCTTGGAATGCAGCATGCGCGCCTTGTATTCCCAGATCTTCACGCCGGCGGCGATCAGCTCGTCGTAGTAGGAGCGCGCCGCGGCGCTGACCACCAGCGAATCGCTGCGCCGCGGCACCAGCAGGCGCACGTCGACGCCGCGCAGCGCGGCGCTGGTCAGCGCCATCATCGCGGGCTCGCCCGGCACGAAGTACGGCGTGGTGAGCCAGGCGCGCTCGGTGGCGGCGTGGATGGCCGCCACGTGCATGCGGTGGATGGCCTCCAGGGGGCTGTCCGGCCCGCTGGTGACGATCTGCACGGGGATCTCGCCGGCGTCCATCTGCGGCATCAGGCGCGCCAGCGTGTGGTCGATGTGGCGCGGCGTCTCGCCGGTGGCATAGGCCCAGTCTTCCAGGAAGGTGGTCTGCAGCCAGCGCACCGCGCTGCCCTCCATGCGCAGGTGCACGTCGTGGTAGGCATCGGGGCGGGTGCGCGTGTCTTCCTCGTCGGTGATGTTCACCCCGCCGGTGAAGCCCACGCGCCCGTCGCACACCACGATCTTGCGGTGGGTCCGGTAGTTGGTCACCGGCCGCAGGCGGCGCCCGATGCGCGTGTCGTGGAACAGCGCGACCTTCACGCCGGCCGCATGCATCGGCGCCATGAACTTGCGGCCGATGCGCTTGGAGCCCAGTGCGTCGAGCAGCAGCCGCACCGTCACGCCGTCGCGGGCCCGCTCGATGAGCAGGTCGCGCAGTTGGGTGCCGATGCGATCGGGCTCGAAGATGTAGTACTCCAGGTGCACGTGGTCGCGCGCTTCGCGAATGGCCTCGAAGATCGCGTCGAAGGTGCGGGCGCCGCCGGACAGCAGCGCGACCTGCGTGGCGCTGGACACCGGCAGGCCGCAGGCCGCGGTGCCCAATTCCGCAAGCTGGCGCAGGCTCGGCGGCGCACGCTCTGCGGCCTCGCGCACCAGGGCCAGGTCGGCCGGCGCCTGCGCGATGGCGCGGCTGCGCAGCCGCTTGAGGCGCTGCTTCTTCAACCGCTGCGGGCCGAAGAAGTAGTAGATGACGAAGCCCGCGAACGGCAGCAGCGCCAGCGACAGGATCCAGCTCATGGTCGAGACCGGGGCGCGCTTCTGCATCACGATCCAGACCGACAGGATGGCGATGTAGCCGCTCCAGGCGAGCGACAGGGCGGTCTTCCATTCGGTGCTGATTTCCGGGAGGGTCACGACGGGAACGCTGTTCTTCGCAGGGAAAAAGAAAAAGGCCGGCAGCGATGCTACCGGCCTTTCGATGGCGTTCCCGGAAGAGGTCAGCCCGCGGCGGCTTCTTCGGCCTCCGGCTTGGACTTGCCCTCCTTCTTGGGCAGGGGCTGGATGTCCAGCAGCACCTCGTCCTTGTCGTCCAGGTCGACCTCCAGGCGCCCGCCCTCGGTGAGCCGGCCGAACAGCAGTTCGTCGGCCAGCGCGCGGCGGATCGTGTCCTGGATCAGCCGCTGCATCGGGCGCGCGCCCATCAGCGGATCGAAGCCCTTCTTCGCCAGGTGCTTGCGCAGCTTGTCGGTGAAGGTGACCTCGACCTTCTTCTCGGCCAGCTGCGTCTCGAGCTGCAGCAGGAACTTGTCGACCACGCGCAGGATGACCTGCTCGTCGAGCGCCTTGAAGTTGACGATCGCGTCCAGCCGGTTGCGGAACTCGGGCGTGAACAGGCGCTTGATGTCGGCCATCTCGTCGCCCGCCTGGCGCGGGTTGGTGAAGCCGATGGTCGCCTTGTTCATGGTCTCGGCGCCCGCGTTGGTCGTCATGATGATGATGACGTTGCGGAAGTCGGCCTTGCGCCCGTTGTTGTCGGTCAGCGTGCCGTGGTCCATGACCTGCAGCAGCACGTTGAAGATGTCCGGGTGCGCCTTCTCGATCTCGTCGAGCAGCAGCACCGCGTGCGGCTTCTTGGTGACGGCCTCGGTCAGCAGGCCGCCCTGATCGAAGCCCACGTAGCCCGGCGGCGCGCCGATCAGGCGGCTGACGGCGTGGCGCTCCATGTACTCGGACATGTCGAAGCGGATCAGCTCGATGCCCATGATGTAGGCGAGCTGCTTGGCGGCCTCGGTCTTGCCGACGCCGGTGGGGCCGCTGAAGAGGAAGGAGCCGATCGGCTTGTCGCCCTTGCCCAGGCCCGAGCGCGCCATCTTGACGGCCGAGGCGAGCACCTCCAGCGCCTTGTCCTGGCCGAACACCACGCTCTTGAGGTCGCGCTCGATGGTCTGCAGCTTGCTGCGGTCGTCGTTGCTGACGTTGGCGGGCGGGATGCGCGCGATCTTCGCGACGATCTCTTCCACCTCGGTCTTGCCGATGGTCTTCTTGCGCTTGCTGGCCGCCAGGATGCGCTGCGCCGCGCCGGCCTCGTCGATCACGTCGATGGCCTTGTCGGGCAGGTGGCGGTCGTTGATGTACTTGGCGCTCAGCTCGGCCGCGGCCTGCAGGGCGGCGGCGGCGTACTTCACGCTGTGGTGCTCCTCGAAGCGCGACTTCAGGCCCTTGAGGATCTCGATGGTCTCGGCCACGCTGGGCTCGACCACGTCCACCTTCTGGAAGCGCCGCGACAGCGCCGCATCCTTCTCGAAGATGCCGCGGTACTCGGTGAAGGTGGTCGCGCCGATGCACTTGAGCTGGCCACTCGACAGCGCCGGCTTGAGCAGGTTGCTGGCGTCCAGCGTCCCGCCCGAGGCGGCGCCCGCGCCGATCAGCGTGTGGATCTCGTCGATGAACAGGATCGCGTTGGGCTTGTCCTTGAGCGACTTGAGCACGCCCTTGAGACGCTGCTCGAAATCGCCGCGGTACTTGGTGCCGGCCAGCAGCGCGCCCATGTCCAGCGAATACACGCTCGACTCGGCCAGGATCTCGGGCACGTCGCCCTGCGTGATGCGCCAGGCCAGGCCCTCGGCGATCGCGGTCTTGCCCACGCCGGCCTCGCCCACCAGCAGCGGGTTGTTCTTGCGCCGGCGGCACAGGATCTGGATCACGCGCTCGACCTCGTACTCGCGGCCGATCAGCGGATCGATCTTGCCGTCCTTGGAGAGCTGGTTGAGGTTCTGGGTGAACTGCTCCAGCGGCGAGGACTTCTCGTTCTTCTCGCCGCCGCCTTCCTCGCCCTCGCCGGCCGAAGGCTCGCCGCCCTTGGCGGGCTCCGGCGGATCGCTCTTCTTGATGCCGTGGGCGATGAAATTCACCACGTCGAGGCGCGTCACACCTTGCTGGTGCAGGTAGTAGACGGCGTGCGAGTCCTTCTCGCCGAAGATCGCCACCAGCACGTTGGCGCCGGTGACCTCCTTCTTGCCGTTGCCGGTGGACTGCACGTGCATGATGGCGCGCTGGATCACGCGCTGGAAGCCCAGCGTGGGCTGGGTGTCCACGTCATCGGTGCCGGCGACCTGCGGCGTGTTGTCCTTGATGAAGTTCGTGAGCGAAGCACGAAGATCGTCGATGTTGGCCGAGCATGCGCGCAGAACCTCGGCGGCGCTCGGGTTGTCCAGCAAGGCAAGCAGCAGGTGCTCCACGGTGATGAACTCGTGGCGCTGCTGCCGGGCCTCGACGAAGGCCATGTGCAAGCTGACTTCCAGTTCCTGGGCAATCATGTGAATTCCTTTTGCCTTGCGGTTGCGATAGATGACGTTTATGACGTTTCAGATGGGTTGGAGTTGAAGTTATTCAACCGGTTCACTGACGCACTGAAGCGGGTGGCCGGCCTGCACCGCGGCCTCCATCACCTGATTGACCTTCGTGGCGGCCACGTCGCGCGGATAGACGCCGCACACGCCGCGCCCGTCGAGATGGATCTTGAGCATGATCTGGGTGGCCGTCTCGCGGTCCTTGTTGAAGAACTCCTGGATCACGACGACCACGAACTCCATGGGCGTGTAATCGTCGTTGAGCATCACCACCTGGTACATCCTGGGCGGCGCGGTCTTCTGCGGACGGCGTTCGAGCACCACCGACTCGCCGTCGTCCCGCGCCGGACGCACGGGCGCCGAGGGGGGAGACCGGGGGATTTTGGTAGCCATGAATTTCATTCTATAGAGCCGGCGCGCGCCATGGCATCCTCGAAGGAATTGGTGGCGGCCACCGGTGAAATCAAGAGGGCATCAGCGTGACGGATGCCGCGCCTGCCGCACCTTGCATGGGCCGTGCCGGGACGGGATGCAGCCGCGCACGGGACTGGATATTCATCCAGCTCTGCCGACCATCAGCCTGGCGCATCCGATCCCATGAGATCCGCGATCAGCGGCAGCACCTGCGCCACCGCGCGTTCGCCTTCGGCCATGGCCACGGCCGCGCGGTGGTAGTCCATCGTGGCGATGTCGGAAAGCCGGGGCCGAACGATGGCATCGGCCGGCTCACCGGCGAGGCGGCTGCGCGTGATGCGCACCTGCATGATGTTCAGGCTGGTGGTCATCACGTCGAGCAGCGACGGCATCTCCGGCGCCGGCCCCAGGTCGCTCGCCGCCCGCGGGGCGGGCCGCAGCTTCGCCAGCAGCGCGGCGACGACGCCGGATTTCGGTGTCAGCGCCGGCGCCTGCGTCGAGGTGCGGTTGCGCCGCCCGATCAGATCCCAGTTCAGGTCCACGCCAATGACGAAATCCGCGCCCATGGCGCGGCACAGCGACACCGGCACCGGGTTCACCAGGCCGCCATCGACCAGCAGGCGGCCGCCCTGCTGGGCCGGCGTGAACAGCCCGGGCAGCGCCATCGAGGCCCGAACCGCATCGATGACCGGGCCTTCCCGCAGCCAGACCTCGCGGCCGGTCGCCAGTTCCGTGGCCACGCAGGCGAAGGTCCTGGGCAAGCGCTCGATGCCCTCGTCCTTGAAGTTCGCACGAAAGAAGTCGGTCAGCTTGCTGCCCTCGATCAGGCCGCCGCCCATCTTCAGATCGAGCAGCGCGACGACCCCCTGCCAGCTCAGCCTCTTCACCCAGCCTTCCAGCCAGTCCAGTTCGCCGGCCGCATAGACCGCGCCGACGAGCGCGCCGACCGACGTCCCGCACACGATGTCGGGCGCGAAACCCGCGCGCTCGAGAGCGCGGATCACGCCGATGTGCGACCACCCCCGTGCGGAGCCGCTGCCCAGGGCGAGGCCTATCCTGGGGCGATGGGGCATCGAAGGATTCATTTCAGGCGGCTCCGGTGGCCACCAGGTACGCGAAAACGCCCGGAACCGATGCGCGCTGGTCCTCGCGGATCGGCGCGTGCGTCCAGCGCAGCACCTCGAAGCCGTGCCGCTGCGCGAGCGCGCGCAGGTAGCGCCCCGACTGGGCGTAGCGCAGGCTGGTCAGCAGCTGGAAATCCTGCTTCTCGCTGTCGGCCAGCTCGGCCGAGAAGCAGAACAGCCCACCCGGTTCGATGACGCGGCGCACGCCCGCGAAGACCGGGTCCAGGTCGCCGATGTAGATGAAGACATCCGCCGCGAGCACCAGCGCATGACGCTCCTGCGTGGTCTGCAGATGCTCGACGATGTCGCCGTGCGTCAGACGGTCGTAGACGCCCAGCGCCTCGGCCTTCGCCAGCATGGCCGTGGACAGGTCGACGCCCTCGAGCCGCTGCACGAGCGGCTTGACGAGCGGCCCGCACAGGCCGGTGCCGCAGCCCAGGTCGAGCGCGGCGCTGAACGGCGCGCGGCCCAGCGCCGCGATCGGCGCCGTCAGCGTGATGTGCGCACGGTAGCGCAGCGTGCCGACCAGGTGCGCGTCGAACCCTTCGGCATAGTCGTCGAAGAGCGTTTCCACGTAGCGCGCGGGTGCAGTGGCCGGTACCGCGGCGGCGCCCAGCGAGGCGAGATAGTACGCATGCAGATCCGGGTCCGCGCCATGGGCCATCGCCTGGCGAAAAGCGTCGGCCGCCTCGCCGATGCGATGCATCTCGCGCAGGATGCCGCCGCGGTTGGACCAGGCCTGCGCGAGCGTGGGGTCCGCGGCCAGTGCGCGGTCGTAGGACGCGAGGGCAAGGCTCGGACGGTCCAGCGCCTGCAGCGTCTGGCCGTGCCGCAGCCACGTGGGCCCGGCCGGCCCGCCGAGCGCCAGCACCTGCTCATGGGCCGCCAACGCTTCGGCGTGCCGCCCAAGAAGACCCAGCGCCGTGGCCTGGTGCAAAGAAGCCTCGACATTGCCGGGCTCGATCGCAAGCACCTGCTGCGCCGTCTCCATGGCCGCCTGCGGACGCGACAGGGCCAGCCGGGTCGCCGCCAGGTTGATCAGCGTCGAGACACGCCCAGGCACCCGGGCCAGCGAGTCGAGGAAACGGGCCTCGGCCGCCTCGAAGCGGCCGGCCTCGAGATCGGCCAGGCCCTCCAGGAAGAAGGCCTTCGCGCTTTCGAACGCATCGTTGTCTGGAACCGAAGTCATACGTCCATCCATCCGGGGCCCAGGCCTCGGATGGCCTGGTGCCCACAACACAAAGCCATGATTCTCCAGGAGATCGGGCGGCTGCTTCGCAGGCCGGATGGATCGCCTGATGCGATCGACCATGTCACTGCACCTGCCACTATGATCGGCGCGCAGGGCACCGCGATGATCCCGTTCATCGACCAGTGAATGCGCAGACACCCCTTCCCCCTGCGAATCGGCGCCCCGTCCAAGTCGACAACTCGAATCCGACTCAGCCCCTGCTCGACGAAATGCCGTCCATGAAAAAGCCCCGTCATCGGTTCGCGCTGCTGCTCGTCGCTCTCGGCGCGACCCTCTGGTTCCTGGCCAGCTGCGCCGCGACGCGCCCATGGATCAACGAAGCGCTTACACCCGACTCCGCGGGCGCCGACGAGCAGGCGCAGGCCCGGCACGTCGCCGCCCGCGACCCCAGCCTGCTCGTCGCGGTGACGCTGTCCGGCGGCGGCGCCCGCGCGGCAGCGTTCGGCTACGGTGTGCTGCGCGAGCTGCAGAGCACCGCGTTCGATTGGAACGGGCGCCCCACCGACCTGCTCGATGCGACAGACGTGATCGGCGGCGTCTCGGGCGGGAGCATCGTCGCGGCCTACTATGCGGCCTTCGGTGCCGAGGGGCTGGCCGGCTTCGAGCATGACTTTCTCTATCGCAACGTCCAGAACAGCCTGATCCTGCAGGCCCTCCAGCCGGCCAATCTCTACCGCCTGACCTCGCCCTGGTTCGGCCGCAGCCACCTGCTCGCACAACGCCTGGACGAACTGCTGCAGGGCCGCACCTTCGGCGACGTGATGCGGCGCCCCCGCCACGCGCAATTGCTGATCAGCGCGACGGACCTGATGCAGGGGGCGGGCTTCGACTTCACGGCCGACCAGTTCGAGCTCCTGTGTTCCGACATCGCCAGCGTGCCGCTGTCCTTCGCGGTGGCGGCGTCCTCCTCGGTCCCGCTGCTGCTCAGTCCCATGACGCTGCGCAACCATTCGCAGGCCTGCCGGCAGCAAGGCATCGCACAGCGGCTCTTGCCGATGCGCGACGACAGCTATCGCTCCCGACTGTATGCACTGCAGCAACAGAGCTATCTCGATGCCCGGGCGCGGCCCTACATCCATCTGGTCGACGGCGGCGTCGCCGACAACCTCGGCGTGCGGCGGCTGCTCGACCGTGCGCTGGCGGGTTCGGGTTTCCGCGAGAGCTTTCGGGAGGTTGGCATCGCCCCGGGCAGCGTGCGCCGGCTCATCCTCATCACGGTGAATGCCGAGCGCGACCCCAACGTGCACCTCGATGCCAGCGACGAGGTGCCCGGTGGCCTGCGCGTGCTCGACGCGCTGCGCTTCGGTTCGGGGTCTCGCGCCACGCACGAGACGCAGGAGTTCCTCGCCGACCTGGCCCGGCAGTGGGGCAACGAACTGGGCGCCCAGGCCTCGGAACAGGACATCTTCGCGCCGGACGCGCGCATCCACGTCGTACAGGTGAACTTGCGCGATGCCGCCGACGAAGCCGGGCGCGGGACGCTGCTGCAGATTCCCACCGCGCTGAGCCTGCGCACCGACGAGGTGGACCATCTGATCGCCGCCGGCCGCACCGCACTGCGGCGCTCCGCCGCCTTCCGGGCGCTGCGCGAGGACCTGCAGTCCTCGCCCGCGCCTGCCGGCCGCTGAGCCCCTCGCCCACCGTCCGACCCTGAATTCCTTGGCACTCGAATCGAAGAGGAACACCGATGCACGAAAAGACGCCGAACTTCATGGGCACCGCCGCCGCAGTCGCCATCGCCTACTGGATCGTCGGCGCCCTGTGTCGTGGCCTGGTCAACGCTGACACGCAGACCGTGCCGGTCTGGCTTGCCGCCGGCGTGGTGTTCGGTGCGCTTCAGGTTGTTTCGGCGTCGCGCCGAACCGCGGTGCTCGCGGGCGCGCTCGTCGCGAGCTACGTGTGGGGCCTGACGGCGCACCGCCTGAACGCCGCCGCCGGCGTGCCCTTTGCCCTGATCGAGGTCGCGAGCGCCGCCGCCGGCGCCTGGGTGGCACGGCAGGCCGCCCGAGGCACGGCGAACGGCCTGGGCGAGGCCGCATGGCTGATTGGCGGCGCATTGCTCACCGCGGCGCTCGGCGCCACGCTGGCTGCGGAGTTCTGGCGCTGGCAGCGGCCCGGCGCGGTGTACGGCGCCGAATGGCGCGCCTGGGCCTTCTCCACGGCGGTGGGCGTGCTCCTCGCGGCGCCGGTGATCGCGGCCTTCCGCGGCTTCCAGGTCAAGCGCTCCGGCGGCATGTCGATGGCCCAGTTCGGTGCCGGCGCGGTGGCTTTCGCCGTCTTTCTCGCGGTTGCCGGAATCGTCTTCGGCACCGGCGTGCAGCAGCGCTTCGGGACCGTCGCGGCCACCCTGGGCTATCTGCCGATGCCCTTTCTGCTCCTCAGCGCCATGGTGTGGGGGCCACGCGGCGGCGCGCTCGCGATGCTGGTGGGCGCCCTGTTCATCATCGGCCTGACGGCCATCGGCGGCGGGCCGTTCGCCGTGGCCGACAGCTTTGCCGGCGAGGCCGTGATCGAGGTGCAGGCCTATGTCGCCGTCTGGGCCGCGCTGGTCCTGCTGGCGCGGGGCCTGTCCGAATCCCAGCGCGAGGCGAAAGCGCGAGCCCGGGACTGGCAGCTGCGCTACGAGCGCATCCTCGGGGCGGCCGGCGTCGCGAGCGTCGAGTTCGACGCAGTCACCGGCGCCGCCGTCTGGGACGCGCATGCGGCGGCCGTGCTGGGGACCGAAGTCTTCGCGCTGCAGCACGCGGCCGACTGGCATGCGCGCATCGACGCACCGGACCGCGCGCTCTCCGAAGCCGCCTGGAACGCCGTGGCACGGGGGCAGCAGCCGGAGAGCACCGGCGTCTACACGGTCCGGCTCGCAAGCCGCGTGCTGGCTGTGCAGGCGCAGTTCGCCGCGGTGCGTGGCCCCGATGGCGCGGTGGAACGCGTGGCGGGGCTATTGCGCCCGGTGGCGTCGGCGCACGGCGAGGAAGGCGCGGTGCGCGGGAGCCATCATGGCTGAGCCGGGCGTCTTCCTGATCCACGGGCTGGGCGGGACGCAGTACGACCTCGGCTCGATGCACAAGCGCCTGAAGAACGCGGGTTTCGTCACCCATTCGCTGACGCTGCCCGGTCACGGCACGCAGCCGGAGGACCTGGTGCCCGTGCGCGCCGAGGACTGGCTCGAAGCGGTGCGCGCGAAGTACCACGAGGTGCTCGGGCAGCACGAGGTTCTGCACGTCATGGGCATGTGCATGGGTGCCCTGCTGGCGGTGGAGACCGTCAAGCGCGAACGGCATGCCAAGGGGCACCTGGTCGCGCTGGCCCCGCCGGTCTACATCGACGGCTGGGCCACGCCCTGGTACCGCGGCGCGCGCGCCCTGCTCTACCGCGTACCGGGCGTGGCCGCGCGCATGAAGGTGGCCGAGGAGGACCCCTACGGCATCAAGAACGAGCAGTTGCGGGCCATCGTCAAGGCCAAGTTCGAGCGCGGCGAGAACTTCCACTACGGCTGGGTGCCATTGGCCTGCATCCGCGAGGTCGACCGCCTGCGCGCGATGGTGATGAAGGATCTGAAGAAGATCGAATGCCCGACGCTGGTGGTGCATGCGCGCGAGGACGAGCTGACCAGCCTGCGCTCGGCCCACCATCTGGTCGAGCACATCGGCGGCGGCCCGCGCGCCGGGCGCGCGCGCATGGTGGTGCTGGAAGACAGCTACCACATGGTCTGCGTGGACAACGACCGCGAGATCGTCGCCAGGAACGTGCTGGAGTTCTTCGGCGCCAGTGCCGAGGCATCGCTGGGCATGGCGGCGAGCGATCCGGGCATGTCCGAAGCGGACATGCGGGCCCTGCTCGACGCGGCGCAGGCCGACCTCGCCAAGGGCGATTTCGCGGACCTTTTCGCGCGCGGCATCCCCGATGTCGCCTGGTCCCAGCCTGGCAGCAATCGCACCTGCGGCGTGTACCGCGGCGCCAAAGGCCTGGCGCGCCTGCAGGACTGGGCGCAGGGCGTGCGCTTCGAGGCCTTCGGCGCACCGAGCTTCAATGCCGGCATGGCGGTCGTTCCCGCCACGCTGCGCACCGATGCCGGCCTGGCATCGCCGGGCATCCTCGCCGCGGCGATGCGCGCGGGCCGCCTGCTCGAGCTGCGCTGGTTCCCCGATGCGGTGGAGGCGGAGGATGCGCACTTCGGCGGCGAGCCGCTGCCCGACGGCCCGAGCCCGGCGGAAAAGGCCTTCGAAGCGGCGGCCGCGGCATCGAAGACGCTGAAGAAGGCGCCGGACAACGAGACGCTGCTGGCGCTCTATGCGCTGTACAAGCAGGGCAGCGTCGGCGACGTGTCCGGTGCGCGGCCGGGCGTGATGGACGTGATCGGGCGCGCCAAGTTCGATGCCTGGGGCGCGCGCAAGGGCACGGAGCGCACCCAGGCGATGGCCGACTACGTCGCGCTGGTGGAGTCGCTGCTGGCGGCCGAGCGCTGAGGCGGCGATCAGTTCGCGCGGGGGATCGCGCAGCCGGCGGCTTCCTGCTCGCCGGACTGCCTGCCGCAGTCGAGATGGTTCTGGAGATCCCTGGCCCGCGCCTGCGTGAGGCCGGCCAGGCAACCGTTGAAGTTCATGGCGTTGATGCTGCCGCCGGCGGTGCGTACCGTCTGCAAGGTGCACTCGGCATCGCGGAAGACCAGCCACTTCCGCTGGGCATCCACCAGCAGCTTGAGGGTCTCCTCGTCGCCCTTCAGGCGCGCCTGCATCTCCTTGTAGAGCCTGTTGAGCCTGTCATCGGCCTGCTTCAGATCCTTGGCGGAGCATTCGGTCAGCTGCGCTTGCGTCTGAGCCTTGTCGTAGCAGGCCTCATCGGCACGTGCAGAAGCCGGCAAGACGAACATGGCGATGCCCAGGGCCTGGGCAAGGTGCACGGCTGGAATTCGCATGAGTCTTCCCTTCGATCCGGTCTTGCGAATGGCGAGGATACCGAAGTCTTGCCACGCCATGCAGCGATGCCTCGGCAGCATCGCACGAATAGTGAAGACCGCCTACATTGCCACCGTGCAGCACAGCGCCGAGAATTGCGGGGCTCACACACGACGGACCCTCAATGCACCTGAAACGACAGACGAGAGTGGGTTTCCTCAAGCTTTTCGTTCCTCCCCTTGCAGCGGCCTTGATGCTCGGCTGCGCGAGCGAGGACAAGCCATGGGTGAAGGACAACACCCCGCATACGGCGGCCGAGCAGGCCCTGGAGGAATGCAAGTACCAGGCGGAAGCCGCCACGATCGGCATCGGTGCAGGCTCTCATCCCAAGACCTTCGGCAAGGCGATCGGGCAAGGCATCGGCGATGGCATCGTTCGTGCGATGGATGAGAACGAACTCATCGAGCACTGCATGAAGGCCAAAGGCTTTGCCAGGTAGATGCCGCCCGGCGTCGACTCGATCGACATCACGGCGCGCGGTGCGCTCTGAACCATCCGATGCAGCAACAAGTTCCATACGCCCACGACATCTTCCCGCATGTCCGCATCGTCATGGGCATGGTGATCGGCCTCGGCGTCACGCGGCTGCTGTCGGGTGTCGCGCGCATCGTGCAGCATCCCACGCAGTACCGGCTCTACGCCGTGCACCTTGCCTGGGTTGCCTCGGTGCTTCTGGCCCTGGTGCATTTCTGGTGGTGGGAGTTCGGCCTCTACCAGATCCAGGCCTGGACCTTCGGCACCTACGTCTTCATCATCAGCTATGCGATCGTGCTGTTCCTGCTGTGCGCGCTGCTCTTTCCCGACAGCATGCAGGGCTACGCGAGCTATGAGGAGTATTTCTACGCACGGCGTGCATGGTTCTTCGGGCTGCTGGCCGTCACCTATCTGTTCGATGTCATCGACACGCTGATCAAGGGCGAGGCGCATTTCGCCCGCTTTGCACTGGAATACCTGATCCGCACGCCCATTCTCGTCGCCCTGTGCATCGTGGCGGCCAAGTCCTCCAGCCAGCGGTTTCACACTGCCTTCGTCGCTGCCATGCTGAGCTACCAGGTATCCTGGATATTCAGGCTTTTCGACACCCTGAGCTGATGCCTCGGCGCATCGAAGGGTGCGCTTGGAAGGCCATGCGGCATCGCCTGTTCCCGACGCCGCCGACTCCCATCTCACTGCCGGCACGCCGAAGGCGACGGACCGACGCGCTCGACCGGCCGCCTCGTCGAAGAAACAGAAACGGGCAGTTCAATCGACGTCCACTCCACGCCGACCTCCGATGGCCCCGTATTCGGTGCAGAGTTCACGAACAACCTCGGCCACGCTCGACACCCCGGGAACGCCCGACACGGAATGCCCGGCGCTCCACAGATCCGCCCAACGCTGAATCGGCGTATCTTCCGAGCCCCCGCCAAAGCGGCGCCGGGCCTCCTGTACCGTCACCGTCTCGTCGAGCGCATCCGGATCGAGGCCGCACTGAGCGATGGATGGCCGCAGGAAGTTGGCCGGCAACCCGGTGAAGGCACGGGTCGTCATCACGTCGTCCAGCGAACTGCACGACAGCATCTCCTTGTACGTCGCGGTCCCCAGACTCTCATGTGTGGCGATGAAGCGCGTGCCCATGGAACACAGGTCGCAACCCAGCACCATCGCGGCCTTCAGCGCCACGCCATCCGAGATGCCGCCCGCCAGCACGAGCGGGCCGTCGTACATGGCGCGCACGGCACGCACGAATGCGAACGGATTGGCCCAGCCGGTGTGGCCGCCTGCACCGGCCGTCAGCAGTACCAGGCCGTCCACGCCCGCCTCGATCGCGCGCTGCGCATGGTGAATGGACGCCACGTCGGCCAGTACCCGGCAACCGCCGGCATGCAGCGCCGGGATGACGGCGGCCGGAGACCCCACGCTGGTGATCACGACCTCGGCCTGGTACCGCACGATGATCTCGACCTCGGCCATCACCCGCTGGGGATCGCGGCGCATGATGAGGTTGGGGCAATAGGGCGCAAGGCGTCCGTCCGCCGCGCGGGCCTGCGCGCTCAACCGGGCAAGCCACGCCTCGAATTCGTCCAGGGAGGCAGCATTGGCCGTCGGGAATGCGCCGATCACGCCCGCGCGGCAAGCGGCCGATACAAGCTCGATGCCGGACACGCGCAGCATCGGCGCGGCGATCACCGGCACGGCGAGGCGATCAAGAAAGGGCAGTGTCTGGCGCATGCGGCGCTCCGGTTCTGTTCCATAGCGAGGGAATGCGGGAGAGCGCCTGCTGCGTCTGGTCCAGCAGGCGATCGACGATGGCCTGCAGCGGCTCGATGCGGTCGGCAAATGCAATCGACGGACCGAGCGAAGCCATGCCGCGCCGCCAGTCGCCGTGCGCGTAGCAGTGGTCGCGCACCACACGCCCATCGATCAGTGCGCCGAAGGCTGCGTAGTCGCGCCCGCCAGCCTGCTCGATCGCCTCGACTTCGCGGGCGGTGTCGTTGCGCAGCACGCGCCAGGTGTTGCCCAGGGTGTGCAGCACACGCACCGTGGCCTGCTCGTCGCAACCCACGAGATGCTCCTTGTAGGCGGGGTGCGCACCGGCCTCCTCGGCCACCAGGAAGCGGCTGCCCATCATCACGCCGTCCAGCCCCTGCGCCAGGGCAGCAGCAATCTGCCGCCCATGGCCGATGCCTCCGGCCAGCACCACGGGTACGCTCAGCCGCTCGGCGGCCAACGCGCCCAGCAGCATGGTCGGCAGCTCGTTGGCCCCAGGGTGGCCACCCTCCTCCATGCCAACCAGCGCGACGGCATCGGCGCCGGCGCGTTCGGCCGAAAGCGCATGCCGCATCCCCGGTGCCTTGTGAATGACGCGAGCGCCCGCGGCGTGCAGGGCACCGATGACTTCGGTGGGCGCATAGCCGGCCGTCTCGAAGATGCGCACGCCATGCGCCAGCGCGATGTCCATCCAGCGCTGCACCGCCGTATTGGCCTGCGGGCGGCTCGACAGCGTGAGGTTCACGCCGAAGGGCCGTCCGCCCGTCAGCGCGCCGCACTGCCTGAGTGCCTGGGCAAAGGCCTCGTCACTGGCGAAGGAGCGCGGGGTGATGAAGCCCATGCAGCCGGCATTGACCAAAGCGGCCACATAGCGGGCATCCGCGAGCCACATCAATCCGCCCCCCAGGATGGGATGGTCGATGTCCAGCAGCTCGGTGATGCGCGTGCGCAGTACAGGTGCTGCCATGTCAGCTGCGCACGCTGTTCAGCACGGGTGCGGGGCCGAGCTGCCCAGGCGCCATGCCGGCCAGCGGCACCGGATAGCGCACCAGCGGCAGCGGCCCGCCGGCCTCGAATTTTTCCCGTGTCGCGAATTGCGGCAGTGCGGCAAGCTCCGCCGGCGCCACGACCGGTGCGACGGGAACGTCATGCCGCTGCAGCACAGTGAAGGCCTCATCGGCATCCAGGCCGGCAAGCGCTTCGGCGATGCGGGCGTTGATGGCAGCCGCGGCCTTCTTGCGCGCCAGGATCGACCGATGGGCCTCCCCCTGGTAGGGCGACAGGTCCAGCGCCTCGCACAATCTCACCCAGAAGTGGTCTTCCAGCGCGGCGACCGACACATGCCGCCCGTCGCGGCAGGCGAAGGCACCATAGGCCGGCTTGACCAGCGAGACATCGCGCTGCGCCTCGATCGACGTGGCCTCCAACGAACGCCACGCCCCCAGGCGCGGGTTCATCCAGTGCAATGCGCAATCGGCCAGCGACACGTCCAGGTGCTGGCCTCGGCCCGTGCGCTCGCGTTGCAGCAGCGCCGCCAGCGTCGAGGACAACGCATACATCGCGCCGCTCAGATCCGCAACCGGCAGCCCGAAGCTCTGCTCCGGCCCCTCGCCCGGCCGGCCCGAAACGGCGAGCACGCCTGCCGCGCCCAGGTAGTTGATGTCATGACCCGGCAGATCGGCCCACGGACCCTGCTGGCCATAGCCGCTGAGCGAAACGTAGATCAGACGCGGGAACTCGGCGCACAGGCTGGCTGCATCCAGGCCGAGCCGGGCCATCGTTCCGGGTCGGTAGGACTCCACCAGCACATCGGCTTCGGCGACGCGCGCACGCACCTGCGCGCGCTGCTGCGGATCCTTGAGATCGGCCAGCAGGCTCTGCTTGCCCCGGTTCACGGCCTCGAACACGCCAGGTCCCATGCGACGCGTGTTGTCACCGCCGGGCGGGCGTTCGACCTTCAGCACCTGCGCCCCCATCTCGGCCAGGGACTGGGTGAAGAAGGGGCCGGGCAGCAACTCGCTGAAGTCGATGACCTTGAGCCCATCCAGCGGCGGGCGGAATGCGTCGGCCGTCATTCATCGCCTCCGACAGGCACCCGTTCGATGATGACGGCGTCCAGCGGCAAGGCGCCCTCGCCTTGCGCCCCGACCCACACCGGGTTGAGATCCATTTCCTCGATGCGCCCGGCATGGCGGACCACGAAGTCCGAAACGCACAGCAGCAGTGCCTCCAGTGCCGCAAGATCGGCGCGCGGTCGGCCGCGCGCACCGTCCAGGAGCACGAAGCTGCGGATCTCCCGCACCATGGCCGCCGCATCCCTGGGGCCAATGGGCAGCAGGCGGCGCGTGACGTCACGCAGGATCTCGACATAGATGCCGCCCAGGCCGAAAGTCATCACATGACCGAACACCGGGTCGCGCGTCACGCCGACCATGAGTTCGGTGCCGCCGCGCGGCGCCATCTTCTCGATCAGCAGGCCATCGATCGCAGCCTCGGGATGGTGCTGCTTCGCAGCCGCCATGATGCGCTGCCAGGCCCCGGCCACTTGGGCCGCATCCTGCAAGCCGACGGCCACGCCGCCAATGTCGGACTTGTGCACGATCTGCGCGCTGGCAATCTTGGCAACCACCGGAAATCCCATGGCTTGCGCGGCGGTGCAGGCCTCATCCGCGCTGCGTGCCAGCACTTGCGGCAGCAGCGCGATGCCGGCTTCGCCCAGTTGCGCCTTGGCCTGCGACTCCGACAGGCTGCGCGTGGTGAAAGCGCCGTCCGGCGCAGGCGCGGGCATCCATGGCCCGGCTCCGGCATCTCGCGCGCGGTACCAGCGCCCCCAGTCGATCCAGCGCCTGATCGCGGCGATGGCCTTGCCGACCGACAGCGGCGGCGCAAAACCATGCTGGACCAGGCGTTTGTAGCCCTCGCCCAGGCGAGCCGTCATCCAGATCGGCACGATGGGCGTGCCGCAATCCTTCTGGACCTGGATGACGTTGTCGGCGATGCGAGCCGTCCCCTCGCCATAGTCGAGGGACATGGGCACGATGATCAGGCCCAGGTTCGCATCCCGCGCGACCGCGCCCAGGGTGCGCTCGACCAGACGCGCATCGCTGATGACGGCCGCCGTGGTGTCGACCGGGTTCCCGATGGCCGCGTAGTCCGGCAGGTTGCTTCGCAGGATCTCGGTGGTCTCGGCCGTGAATGGAGCGAGCGTCAGGCCAGCCGCACCCACGGCATCGGCGGTCAGCGCGGCGGTTCCTCCGGAAGAGCAGTAGATGCCGATGCCTTCGTTGTCGGTCGGCATGGCGCGCGCGAACAGCCAGGCGGCATCCACCAGCTCGTCGATGTCGTCGACCTCGACCACGCCGAGCTGCCGGAACACGGCGCTGTTGACTTCGGCCGAGCCGGTCAGCGACGCGGTGTGGGACTGCGCGGCGCGTGCGCCATATTCCGACTTTCCGATCTTGAGGCCGATGACCGGCTTGCCATTGGCGGTGGCACGCTGCACCGCCGCGGCAAAGCGGGCACCGTCCTTGATGCCTTCGAGCAGCGTGACGATCACCCGGATGTCGGGGGCATCCGCCATGTACTCGATGAAATCGGCCACTTGCAGATCGACCTCGTTGCCGGTGGAGGCCCACAAGCCCACGCCAATGCCGCGGTCCATGGCCTGCATGATGTTCCGGCCCAGGCCGCCGCCCTGCGTCGCCAGGCCGATGGGCCCTTTCACCAGATCATGCGGAAAGGACGGCGAGAAGGTCATGCCCAGGCGGCTGTTGACGTTGCACAGGCCGGGGCAGTTCGGCCCGTACAGGCGCATGCCGCCTGCTCGAGCCACCTCCAGCATGCGCGCCTGGGCCTTGACCCCTTCATCGCCGGCTTCGCCGAAGCCCGAGCTCAGGACCACGGCAAAAGGCACGCCGCGCGCGGCAGACTCCTCGATCACCGTCAGCACCGCCAGGGCCGGAACGACGACGATGACGACGTCGGGCGTGGCGGGCAGCGCCGCGACGCTGGGCCAGCAGCGGTGGCCGCGGATCTCCTCCTTGCTCGGGTTGACGAGATGCACCTCTCCCTTGAAGTCCGAGTGAGTCAGGAGATTGGTGAGCGTGCGTTCGCCGATGCTGCCGGTGCGGTCGGAAGCGCCGACGAGTGCGATCGAGCGTGGATTGATCAGGCGCGACAGGTCGCCGCCCCGGATGGCAGGTGCTTGCATGAACGGGCGCCTCCTGGTCAGACGATGGCGGACATGCCGAGCAGCTCGCGCCCGACGATCAGGGTCTGCACCTCGGTGGTTCCCTCGGGGATGGTGCCGCCACGCGTGTCGCGGAAGATGCGCTCGATCGGGTAGTCGGTGGCATAGCCGAGTCCGCCGTGCACTTGCAGCGCCATGTCGGCCACCTCGTGCGCGGCCTCGGTGGCATAGAGCTTGGCGATGGAGCAGGCCATGCGCGCATCGTCCGAATCGCTGTCCAATGCGGCGGCCGCGCGCAGGCCCAGTGCGCGTGCGGCCTCGACCCGGACCTTCATGTCCACGATCATCTTCTGCACCAGCTGGAAGCTGCCGATGGGCTTGCCGAACTGGGTGCGCGTGCGCGCGTAGTCGATCGACAGGTCCAGCGCCGACTGCGCCGCGCCGACCGCGCCCATGGCGATGTTCACCCGCGCGCTGTCCAGGCCCACCAGCATGCGCTTGAGCGCGCTGCCTTCCTCGCCCAGCAGGTTCTCGCGCGGGATTTTCACGTTGTCGAAGCTCAGTTCCGCGGTGCCGGTGCTGCGCAGCACCATGGTGTCCACGCGCCGTGCCTCGTAAGGCGTCGCGTCGCGCTCGACCAGGAAGGTGGACAGCTGGCCCTGGCAGTCGGGGCTGTAGGTGCGTGCGACCACGATGCCGAAGTCGGCGAAGGCGCCGTTCGTGATCCACAGCTTCCGGCCGTTGAGCACATAGTGGTCGCCCTGCAGGTCGGCACGGGTCTGGATCTGCGCGATGTTGGAGCCGGTGCCGGGCTCGCTGATGGCGGTGAACACGCGGCGCTCGCAGGCCAGCAGCGGTTCGAGGAAGCGCTTCTTCTGGGCCGGCGTGCCTTCGGCGGCGAGCTTGTGGATCGGGCCGTTGGTGATGTTGAGCATGGTGCGCAGCGACAGCCAGGCGTAGCCGGCCTCTTCCATCATCATGGCCCAGGTCATCTGGTCCAGCTCCATGCCGCCGTCGGCCTCGGACAACCGGCCACCGATATAGCCGAATTGCGCCAGCGCCTTCAGCAGCTCGAAAGGAAAGGTATGCGCCGCATCGTGCTGCGCGATGCGTGGCGACACCTCGCTCTTCATGAAACGGCGGATGTTGTCGCGCAGCAGCTGCTGCTCGGCGTTCAACGTGAAATGCATCGGGTTGTCTCCTGCGTGAAGTGATGGATGAATCGGAAAACTTCGAACATTCGCGACCGCCCGATGCCAGCCAGACCGCCCCGTCCGGGGGTCAGTCGGACGCGGGGTCGCGCGTGCGTGGGCGGAACACCAGCGCCCGCACCTCCTGCAGCGCCGCCAGAAAGGGCTCGCGCTGCTGGCGCAAGCGGTCGACCGGACCCGCCACCGACAACGCGATGGGTTCGCCGCCGACGTGACCCGCCACGGCCAGCGCCGCGAGGCCGTCGCCCCCCTCGTTCTCGACCCAGATCCAGCCTTGCGCCCGCGCCTGTGCCACCTGCGCCTCCAGCGCAGCCAGATCGGTGATCGTGCTCTCGGTCAGCTTGCGCAGCGGCTTCAGCCTCAACTGGCGTGCGGCCTCCTCGGGCGTTCCCAGCGCCAGGATGGCCTTGCCCATGGCCGAGACGTGCAAGGCCAGCTTGTCGCCCACGTTCTGCATGTAGCGCAGTGGATGCCTGCCCTCGGTAAAGGCCAGCACCTTCACCGCCCCGGATTCGATCCGGCCCACCAGCCCGGTCTCGCCGGTCTTGGCGCTCAGCAGTTCGGCCGCCTCCGAGGACACGGCGTACAACGGATCGCTGGACGAGATCTCGCGCGCCACCGTCAGCAACCGGGCGGTGGGATAGAAGCGCCGGCTGCGCGCCGTTCGCAGCAGATATCCCAGCTCGTGCAGGGTGTGCAGCAGATCCGAACAGCTGCTTTCCGGCAAGTTCATCAGCCGGGCGAGATCCGAGTTCGACAGTTCGCGCTTTTCCCGCGCAAACAACTCCAGCAAGGCCATGGTTCGCATGGCCGCAGGCACCATCGTGGGCATTCATTCCTCCGGTATTTCGTAGAAGACCATGAATCATAACGATAGAAGTCTTCGCCAATCCCTTCTTGCAAGAAGGGAAGGCCTCATGAATACCTGAGAAGATCCTGTGCATCGCCAGTTGTTAAATTCGATATGTCGAAGTATATTGCGAATCATCGGATATCAACAACCAGCAACGGAGACATCGATGCGGAACTTTTGGAACAAGGCGTTCGTGGGCGTGGCGATGGCAGCCGCCGCGCTGGGCAGCCATGCCCAGCCAGCGGCCGAACAATGGCCGACACGGCCCATCACCTTCGTCGTGCCCTTCACGCCGGGGGGCATCACCGACAACACCTCGCGGCTGCTGGCCAAGCTCCTCAGCGCCAAGCTGGGCCAGTCGGTGGTGGTGGACAACCGCCCGGGCGCCGGGGGCTCCATCGGTGTCGAGGCTGCGTCGCGCCAGCCGCCGGACGGCCACACCCTGATCTACGGCACCCAAGGCACGCACGCGGCCAACCTCGCGCTCTACAAGAACATCCGCTACGACCCGGTCAAGGATTTCGTGCCGGTCCACGGTCTGGCGGAGACCCCGCTGATCCTGGTGATCCACCCTGATCGTCCCTTCAGGACCGTGCCGGAGCTGATCGCCTACGCCAAGGCGAATCCGGGCAAGCTCAACTTCGGTTCCGCCGGCCCCGGCACCGGCACGCACCTCACGGCCGAGTTGTTCCAGATGGCCACCGGCATCCAGATGACCCATGTGCCTTACAAGGGCAGCAACCCCGCGCTGACCGATCTGATGGCCGGGAACCTGGACCTGATGTTCGACTACTCCTCGGTCGTCACGCCCTACATCGAAGCCGGCAGGCTCAAGCCGCTGGCAGTCACGGCCAAGAACCGCCTGAGCTCGGCCCCGAACCTGCCGACGGTCGGCGAACTGGGCTTCCCGCGTGCCGAATCCTCGGCCTGGAGTGCCGTGTTCCTGCCGGCCAAGACCTCGCCAGAAATTGCCAGGAAGCTGGGCGACGCCGTCGCCGAGGCCATCTTCGATCCCGAAATGCTGGCGGTGACCGAGAAGTTCGGCAGCATTCCTCTCAAGGACATGCGCGACGAAAAGCTCGGCGAATTCGTCAAGACCGAGATCGTGCGCTGGCGTCAGGTGGTGGAGCAATCCGGCGCCAAGCTGAACTGACACCGCATCGTTTCAATCCCCTCATGTCCCATGACCTCTCCCGACCTGACAACCCTTTCGCCACAGAAACCTTCTCTGTACCGGCTGGCGGCCGATGGCCACACGCTGGACTTCCTGTTCGCCCAGTGCCCAGGCTGCAAGGGCCTGACCTTTCCCGCGAATGCCCCAGGCTGCATGCATTGCGGTCAGGCACTGGAGCACGCCGAGCGCATCGCCCGGCCGGGCGGCGGAACGCTGCTCGAGTACGTGACGCTGCATGCAGCGCTCGTGCCCGGCATGACGGCTCCCCGCATCGCCGGGGACATCCGCATCGCGGACAAGGTGGTGGAGGAAGGGGTGATCGGTGTCACCGATGAAGCACAGCTCGCCCAAGGGATGCAGCTGCGGGCCGTGGCGGTCCCTCTGGCCTCGGGCGAACACTACGGCTGCCAGTTCGTGCCCGTCCAGGAGGCAAGGCCATGAACGCAGCGTCGGGCCGTCCCAAGCAAGCGCGCACCGCAGTGCGAAGCACGAGGGTATTCCAATGAGCGCCACCCCCGCCTCGAACTGGGTCGATGGCAACGGCGGCGTGTTCGTCGCCGGCATCGGCCTGCACCCCTACCAGTTCCCCAGCGAAACCCCCTACACGGTGCTGGGCCTGACGGCGGTGCGAGCCGCGCTGGCGGATGCCGGCCTGGCCTGGCCACAGGTGCAGTCAGCCTACGTCGGCACCACATCCATCGGCATGGCCGCCGGCCGCGTGATGTTCCAGCACCTGGGATCGACCGGCCTGGCCGTCACGCAGGTGGAGAACGCTTCGGCCTCCGGCTCCTTCGCCTTCCGCCAGGCCTGCATGGAGATTGCCCTGGGCATCAGCGATGTGGTGCTGGCCATGGGCGTCGACAAGCACGGCGATGGCCGACGCGCCGCCAACAAGGACGGCCTGGAGCGACTCAGCGACACAGCCACGATCCCGGCCGTGAAGTTCGCCATGATGGCGCGCCGCTACCTGCGCGAGCGCGGCAGCGGCATGGAGGCCATGGCCGAGGTCGCCGTCAAGAACCACGGCAACGCGGCGCTGAACCCCTTTGCCCAGTTCCGCAAGCCACGCACCCTGGAACAGGTGCTGGCCTCTCCCAAGGTCGTTGGCGATCTCACGGTGCAGCAATGCTGCCCGCGCGGCGAAGGCGCGGCCGCCGTGCTCCTGGTATCGGGCCATGCCCTGCGCCGGCTCGGCCTCGAGCCGCGCCGCTGCGTGCGCGTCCGCGCGTCGAGTGCCAACAGCGAGCGCAACGACCAGAACGATGGCGAAGGCGCGGTCGAACTCGTGCGTGCCAGTGCCCAGGCTGCGCTGGCACAGGCCGGCATCGCGGCGACCGACCTCGACCTGCTGGAGTTGCACGACGCGTTCTCGGTCGAGGAACTGCTGTACAGCGAGGCGGTGGGTGTCTGCGCACCCGGCGAAGGAGCGGCCTCCCTGCAACGGGGCGATTCGCGCATCGGAGGCCGCTGCGCGATCAATGCCTCGGGCGGGCTGATCGGCATGGGCCACCCGCTCGGCCCCACGGGCATCGGCCAGATTGCCGAAATCACACGCCAGTTGCGCGGCGAGGCCACGGGGCGCCAGCATCCGAATGCCCGCTGGGGCATGGCCCACATGATCGGCCTGGGCTCCGTGGCGATCGCGCACGTGCTCAGTGCCGGACAGCCCTGAACACGCTCTGCGCGCAAACGGTCAACCATCCAGGATCCACCATGCAAACCCACACATCCCTCGCGCTCGATACGCTGCTCTATGAGGTACGCGGCAGCATCGCGCTCATCACGCTGAACCGTCCCGAGCGCATGAACACGCTGGGCGGCACCATGAAGCCGGATCTGGCGCGCGCCTTCTTCGAGCTGGCACGCGCCGACGGGCGCGTGCGCGCGGTGCTGCTGACCGGCAGCGGAGACCGGGCCTTCTGTGCCGGCGCCGACATCAAGGAGCGCGCCGGCGGCGAAATCGCCGGCGCGGACTACTTCGTCGCACAAAAGGCAACGCATGACCTTTTCCGCAACATCGAGGAGTTCGAAAAGCCGGTGATCGCCGCCATCAATGGCGTTGCGCTTGGCGGCGGGCTCGAGCTCGCGCTGTGCTGCGACCTGCGGATCGCTTCGGCCACAGCGCGCGTCGGCCTGCCCGAGATCAAGCTCGGCGTGATCCCCGCGGCCGGCGGCACGCAGCGGCTTCCCCGCCTGATCGGCGAAGCCCGCGCCAAGGAGCTGATCCTGACCGCCGAGCACATCGATGCCGAAACCGCATTGCGCTATGGGATCGTGAGCCGCGTGCTGCCGCCCGATGCCCTGCTGCCGGCGGCGCTGACGCTGGCACAGCGCATCGCCGAGCTTCCGCCTCTGGCCGTTCGCTTCGCCAAGCGCGCCATCAATCGCGGCATGCAAACCGACCTGGATTCGGGCCTCGAGTACGAGCGCTATGCCGCAGCCATGCTCATCGACAGCGACGACCGCAAGGAAGGCATGCGAGCCTTCGTGGAAAAACGCAAGCCCGTGTTCACGGGCCGCTGATGCGCCCCCCGATTCATTCATCACATGCAACAAGGAAACAACCCATGAAACTGGGATTGGAAGGTCAGGTCGCGCTCGTGACCGGCGGCGGCCAGGGTGTCGGCCGGCAGATCTGCATCGAACTCGCCGCCGAAGGCGCGCGCGTGGTCGTCAACGACCTGTTCGCCGAGCGCGCCCAGGCCGTGGCCGGCGAGATCGAGGCCGCGGGTGGGCAGGCCTTGGCCGCGCCCGCCGACATCACACAGGCGGACCAGGTCGAGGCCATGGCGTCCAGGGCCGTGGCGCACTTCGGCGCCCCAGTGACAGTGCTGGTCAACAACGCCGGCATCATCCCCGAGCGGCGCGAAAAGGGCGGCCGCACGCCGGCCTTTCTGAACATGCCGCCCGGAGACTGGGCCAAGATCGTGAACCTGAACGTCTACGGCACGATGCACTGCTGCCGTACCGTGCTGCCGGGCATGGTCGAACAGCGCCGCGGGCGCATCGTGAACATCATCTCGGAAGCCGGCCGTATCGGCGAGGCCAACATGGCCGTCTATTCAGGGGCCAAGGCAGCCATCGCCGGCTTTGGCAAGGCACTGGCGCGCGAGCATGGCCGGCACGCCATCACGGTCAACGCGATCGCGCTCGGCGCAGTCTCGCACGCCGGCATCAAGGATGGCCCTCTGCACGTGGACGCCACGGTCGAGAACAACGAATTCCTGGCGAAGATGCTGAACGTCTACCCCATCGCCAAGGGTGTCGGGCGCCTCTCGCGCCCCGAGGACATCTCGGGCCTGGTCGCCTTCCTCGCATCCGATCGGGCCCTGTTCGTCACGGGGCAGACCATCGGCGCCTCGGGCGGCTTCGCGATGATCTGAACACGATCGACCAGGACGCCTCACCGACCGCAGCCAGCAGCAGCCTGGCCGCAGGCCGAGGCAATGCTGCCTATGCGACCACGGACTCATCGCCGGAAGGCACGTCCGCGTTGCGCAGGATCTGGCGGCATGCCTCCATTTCTTCGGCGCCTGAGTCCCGCGTCGGTTGACGCCGACGGTGCCATGCTCCCTGACGAGAGCGAGGAAGATGAGCTCCCATCGACCCGGGACCCATTCGCGAGTGCTCTCGTCAGAAGCGCCCTCAGCATCGCAATCTCCGTATCACCAAAGCCTCCGAGGTGCAGATTCATGGTTTCTGCGATCTCGGCTGGCGCCGACGCAACTGCCTGAAGCCTGCGTCCGGTGACGTCGATCCGCACGACGCGGCGGTCTTCGGATGATCTCACGTGCCGACACAGCTGCTTGGCCTCGAGGCGGTACAGCGTGCGGCACACCGCCCCCAGATCGACACTCAACAGGACGGCCAGCTCCTTGGGGGTGCTCGCTTGGCCCTGCGCCACGAGGGAAAGGACGCGCCATTGCGACTGCGTCAATCCATGCCTGCGCAGCCGCTCGTTCGCCTGGCTCGCGATGGACGCAGTCAGCCGCCTCAGCATGAGGGCAATGTCGTCGGTGTCTTCCGGCATGAATGGTGAAGGCGCAGCAGTCGCCTGTGAGTCTGTCGAACGGAAGGATCGGCGAAACGCCGCGGCCGATCCACTTCTTCATGTTTCTGAAGTCGATTACCTATTTCGATGACGCGTGCCTGGCGGCCCCCACCGGTCGCCCGGTGCGCGTCATCGATTTCTTTCATCGACTCCAAGAAAACAACGAATTGGAACGCGCAGGAGAACCTTCCTAGCATCGACCGCGAGGTCTTTGAAGGCACGACACGCCCTTGCTGGCCGAAATCCCCACCCAAGAACCTAGGAGCAATGCAATGGATCTATCGGACAAGCGCGCACTGGAAAGCGCGTCGCGCGTGGACTTGAACAAGATCACCGCCACCGTCGAGGATGCCGACTACGAACGCCTGTACCCGGCAAAGCGCTACATCTCGAAGGAATGGCTCGACAAGGAGTACGAGGAGATCTGGTCGAAGGTATGGCAGTGGGCATGCCGCGAGGAAGAAATCCCGAACCCGGGAGATTTTTACGAGTACCGCATCGGCGACCAGTCGATCCTGATCGTACGTCATGTCGACGGCGGCATTCGCGCCTTCCACAACTCGTGCATGCATCGCGGCACCCGCCTGGCGGAGGGCGGCACGCCGGTCGGCGGCGCAGGCTCCTTTCGTACCAGGACGCCCGTCGGCGGCGCAGGGTCGATGCAGAACAACAAGCACCTGTTCAAAGGCAAGATCCAATGCGTGTTTCACGGCTGGGCCTGGGATCTGGACGGGCAGATCACACACCTGCCCGGCGCGAAGGATTTCGCACCGGCATGCATCTCGCGGGAGGATGTCGCGCTGCGCAAGGTGAAGGCCGATACCTGGGAAGGCTTCGTCTTCATCAACCTCGACCCCGACTCCGGTCCGCTGAAAGAGTATCTCGACCCCGTTCCTCAGCGGCTGGCGAAATTCGAGATCGGCAAGATGCGCATCCTGCGCCACTACACGACGATTCTTCCTTGCAACTGGAAATACGGCGTCGATCAGTTCCAGGAGGGCTACCATGTGTGGGCCACGCACGTGATGGACATGAACGAGGTGGGCGGCGTCTCCACCGGCCCGGGCGGCCGGCGCGTCGGCGAGATGCAGGTCGGGCCGCCGCCGGCCGATGTGGTCGGCGCGATGACCACCTACGAGCAGATCGGCCGGCACACCAATTTCTGGGAGCCCGACTGGGAGTTGGGGACCGGGCTGCCCAAGGGCGTCAAGCTGCGCGAACTGGGTGCCGATCCGCGCGCCTGGGTGCACGAGGCGATTGCCACGATGGTGGTCCAGGGCCGCGCGGAGAAATACGAACTCGAGTACTTCGACAGCCTCGAGACGCTGCCGCTCGACATGGAAGGACCGCATTTCATGGCGCAGAACCGGCGCGATGCCTGCGCCGCCAAGGGCATCGATCTCTCAGCGCAGACCGACGCCGAGCTGTACGGCTTCCCCTGCGAACACCGCATCTTTCCGAACATGCTCGGGCCGGTGGCGGGCAACAGCTTCGGCCTGTTCCGCTCGCGGCCCAACGGCGACGATCCGGACAGCTGCATCTGGGACATGTATTTCATGTTCCGCTACGCGGAGGGCGAGGCGCCGCAGCCGGACACCCTGTTCATTCCCGATTGGCGCAATCCACCGCCGGGCCGCATCACACCGTCCTTCATGCAGGACTGGCGGACCACGCCGCTGTTCCAGGCAGGCATGCACCAGCGCAGCTTTCCGGGCCACCGCTTCAATCGGCAGGAACAGAACATCGTGCATACGCACAAGATGCTGGACCGGATCATCGGCGAGTAGCGACTGTGGAAAGCGCAGCAACGCACGCATCGGCATCCACCGATGGCACGGTCTTGCGCGAGGGCGATCGCCATGTCGTTCGCTTCGTGCGCGATTTCTCCCTGCCGGCCGAAAAACTCTGGGCGATGGTGACTCAACCCGACCTGGTGCAAGGCTGGCTCGGGCGAGTCGAAAGATTCGAGCTGGCCGTCGACGGCGCCGTCGACATCCTGCTGCACCCGCGCAATGGCGCATGGCTGCGGGGAACGGTGCGCGCGGTCGAGCCGCCTCGCCTCATCGAATATGGGTGGACGGTGCCGGCCCACGGGACGACCGAGGCATTCCACGGATCGTGGCTGCGGCTCGAAGTCGCACCGTGCACCGGCGGCGCCAGGCTGACCTTCTCGCACTCGCTGCCCGATGGGCAACGAGTGCTGGACATTCTCGCCGCCTCCCACCTCCGCCTGAACCAGTTGCCCACCGAAGCCGGGCGGCTGGCGACAGTCGAACGCGCGGATTTTCTGGCCCAGCGCGCCCACTACGAGAAGACGATTTCAACCACAGGAGACAACACGCCATGAAGGCTGCCATCATCCGCGAAACGGGGGGGCCTGAAGTCCTCCAGGTCGAAGAAGCGCCTCGCGCCAACCCCGGACCCGGCGAAGTGGTCCTGAAGGTGGGCGCGGTCTCGATCAATCCTTCATATGACCTGGCCGTGCGGGCCGGGACGTCCGCCTTCAATCCCCGGCTGCCGGTGATCCCGGGCGTCGACCCTTCCGGCGAGATCGTCGACGTCGGGGAAGGCGTGAACCCGGGCCGTATCGGCCAGCGCGTCGCGGTGCTGGGCATGGTGCGTTGCGGCACCTGTGCGCCGTGCGTCGCCGGAAAACGCTGCCAGCACAACAAGCCGATCGGCCTGCAGGCGCCCGGCGGCTGCGCGGAGTACGTCGTGGTTGACGAATTGCAGATCCGACCCGTTCCCGACGAACTGCCCTTCGCCGATGCGACCGTGATCTGCCGCCACGGGCCGGCAGCGATGGCCGAGATCGCGACGGCACAAGTCAAGCCGGGCGAATGGGTGCTCGTCATGGGCGCCGCCGGCGGACTGGGCAATCTGCTGGTGCAACTGGCCGCGATGGCCGGCGCCAGGGTGATCGGCGCGGCCGGCAGCGATGCGCGCGCGCAGGTGGGCATGGCCAGTGGCGCGGCCCATGGGGTGAACTACCGCGCCCAGGACCTCACGGCAGAGGTGGCGCGGATCACGGATGGCCATGGTGCCGACGTCGTTTTCGAGAACATCGGCGACGCCGCACTCTGGCCGGGTGCCTTCAACAGCCTGGCCACGGGTGGGCGGCTGGTCACGATGGGGTACCACGGCGGCGGCGTCGTGCCACTGGATGTCAAGCAACTCCATCTCAAGCGACTGAGGGTCTTGTCAAGCGCACCGGGCAAGGGGGACGACGCCCTTGCCAAGTGCTTCGAACTCGGCGCCCAGGGCAAACTGAAGGCGCTGATCGGCAGGCGCTTCGGCCTGGACCGGGTCGCCGATGCGCATCGGCTGGCGGAAAGTGGAGAGGCCATCGGCAAGATCATCGTCGAGCCCCACTTGCAGCAGTCTGCCGCGTCTCGCCACTGAGACGGCGCATCGACAGAAGAGGACGATGAAAGTCCGCGTCAAGTCCATCGACCGGCGCACGCACCACGTCAGGCTGTTCGAGCTCGTCGATCCGGATGGAGGCGCCCTCCCCCCGTTCGCGGCCGGCGCACACGTCGAGATCGCCACGCCCGCGGGCGTGGCGCGGCCCTATTCGCTATGCAGCGATCCGGCCGACAGGTACCGCTACGTCGTTGCGGTGCTGCGCGAATCCGCGGGGCGCGGAGGATCGAAGGCCATGCACGACAGGGTCGCGGTCGGTCATGTGCTCGACATCTCCGAGCCGCGCAATCACTTTGCACTCGAGGAGCACGGCCATCATTGGCGTCTCATCGCGGGTGGCATCGGCGCGACACCCCTGGTCGCGATGGCCCACCGCCTTCGCGCGCTGGGCCGAAGCTTCGACTTCCACTACTGCGCACGCAGCAGCGATCACCTGGCCTTCTGCGACGCGCTGGCAGTGCTGGTGGAGCCAGACCGCCTGCACCTGCACGTGAGCGATCTCGCCGGCCGCTTCGAGGCGGCGCATTGGCTAGGGCCGGCGCGGGACGGCCAGCACGTGTATTGCTGCGGTCCGCAGCCCCTCATGGACGCAGTGGAGGCGGCAACCGCCGACTGGCCCGACGGCCTGGTGCATCTCGAGCAGTTCAAGGCCGAACCGGCGCCGGAGAGCAGCGACTTCGAAATCGAGCTGATGCGCAGCGGCGCCGTGGTGCCGGTCAAGAGGACGGAGAGCATTCTGGTCGCACTCTGGAAGGCCAATCATCGCGTGCCATCGAGCTGCGAGATCGGCATCTGCGGCACCTGCCGCGTGGGCTGCCTCGGCGGTGAACCGGACCATCTCGATACCCATCTGAGCCCGCAGGAGCGCGAACGGGAAATCCTGGTGTGCGTCTCGCGGTCGAGGTCGCCGAGGCTGCAGCTCGATCTTTGATGCTGCGATCGTTCAACCGGCGCTGAGCGGGCTTCGCCATGTTTGATCTGCCACCGGTTCGATGCGAAGATTTCGCGACGATGAAGCCCAACAGTCTGCGCCGCGCCAACCTCAACCTGCTGATCGTGTTCGACATGCTGATGGAGGAGCGCCATGTCGGCCGCGCCGCCAAACGGCTCAACCAGAGCCAGTCTGCGATCAGCCACTCCCTGAGCCGACTTCGGGAGGTGTTCAACGACCCGCTCTTCGTCAGGCATCCCAAGGGCGTGACGCCGACACCCCGCGCGCGCGGGCTGTCAGAGCGCGTGTCTCACATTCTCGACGCGGCCAACGCGGTACTCGCGCCCAGCTCGTTCGATGCGGGAGAAGCCCGGACCTTCGTGATCGGCGCCACCGACGGCTCGATCAGTGCCGTGCTGATCCCCTTGCTGTCCCTGCTGCGCAAGAAGGCACCGAAGGTGGCGGTACGGATCAAGCAGATCCGGCCCGAGAACGTGGTCGACGCGATCGACGCGATGGACATCGATATTGCGCTGACCGTCTTCACGCACAAGGTGCAGCGGGTGAGCTCGTTCCCCATCCGCAAGATGAACTTCGTGGGCATCGCACGCCGCGGCCATCCGGCACTGAGAAGGCGGGCCATGACGCCGCAAGCCTATGCGCAGCTTCCGCATCTGCTGGTGTCCACGGAGAGCGATCCCAGGTCCGCGGAGGACATCCAGCTTGCCGCGCTGGGCCTGAAGCGCGAGATCGTCGTGGTAGAGCCGCACTTCCTGGCCGCGCCGCAGATCGTGGCGACCACCGATCTGGTCGCCACGGTAGATCTACGGCTCGCCACGCTGTTCAGCAAGACGCACGGGATTCAGACCTTCGAGCTGCCGTTCGCCATGCCTTCGCTGAGCATCGACCTGCTGGTAAGCAGTGCCAGACTCAGCGAACCGCCGCTGGAGTGGCTGTGCGCGCAGATCATCGAAAGCAATCGCTGAGCAGCCCATTGGCCGGGCGACGCCGACTCAGGATTCGGCGGTGAAGCCGAACGAGCGGACGATCAGTCCCCACCGGTCGAAGTCGACCTTCAGCCTCGCGGCCAAGTCCGCGGACGACGACCAGGCCGCGGTCAACCCCTTCTCGCTCAGCGCCGCAATGGTTTCGGGTTGCGCCAGCGCAGTGCGCAACGAGGCGCTCAGCTTCTGCACTTGGGCCGCAGGCGTCTTCGCCGGCACGAAGAACGCAAGCCAGTCGTTCATCACGATCTCGTGAAGCCCCTGTTCGAGAAAGGTCGACACATGGGGGACGAAGCGGCTTCGGGTGGCGCCCGTGGTTGCGATGATCCGGCACCTGCCGGCTTGTGCGAGCTGCAAGAACTCGCCGACGGGAGAGCAGGCCGCGGCCACCTGCCCGCCGATCAGGTCCATGATCGCGGGCGTGGAACCTCGGTACGGGACGTGCATGATCTCCACGCCCAGCGCACGCGCAGCCATGGCGCCGACGAAGTGAGGCGTCGACCCGGCAGCGGGCGAGCCGAAGTGGGCCTGCGCAGGGTTCGCCTTGCACCAGGCCGCGAAGTCGCCCACGGTCTGGACGTTCGCGGGCACCGACGGTCCCACGGCAAAGGCCAGCTCGGAAGTGGCACCCAGCCCCACCGGCGCGAAATCGGCGATGGGGTCGTAGGGAAGTCTCTTGTAGCTGTGAGGGAAGATTCCCATCTGCGGCATGGGTGTCACCAGCACAGTCATCCCGTCCGCCGCTGCGGCCTTGACGACAGAGACCGCAATCTGCCCGGAGCCGCCGGTCCGGTTCTCGACGATGACGCTGCGGCTGTAGTCCGGCTGCAGGCCCTGTGCGATCCGACGGCAGAACATGTCCAGCACGCCGCCGGGCGGCGACCCGCAGATGAGGCGGGCAATCTCGCCGACGCTCGGGGTGTCGGCCCGGGAAGGCAGTCCGCCCAGTACCGCCAAGCTCGTTGCGCCGACTCTCAGGAGAGTCCGACGCGATGGCACGAACGCATTCATGGCCTTGTCTCCGATGGAACTTGTTGTGGGGAATTCGATGTTAGCGATCCGCTGCGCCGCCTTCCAATGAATCATCGTGATAGCGGCAATTCGTTTCGGCCATCGGCAGACTGCGCCGCACCCTATCGATCCGTGAAAACAGGCGGGCGCTTCTCCAGCCGCGCCCGGATGCCCTCGGTCTTGTCGCCCGTCGAGAACAGCAGCTGAAAAGAACGCCTCTCATGCCGCAGCCCGGCGTCGAGACCGCTGTTCATGCTCTCCAGGACCGCCGCCTTGATGAAGCGGGCGGCCAAGGCCGGCTGACTCGCGATCTCGCGTGCCCAGTCCACCGCGGCGGGCTCGACCTGCTCATCGTCAACGACCTCGTTCACCAGGCCCATGGCCGCCGCATCCGCGGCCGCAATGGGCCGCCCGGTCAAGAGCATCTTCATGGCACGGCATTTGCCGATGCTGCGCGCAAGGCGCTGGGTAGCGCCACCGCCCGGCATGAGCCCGATGCCGATCTCGGGCTGGCCAAAGTTGGCATGGCGGCCGGCGACGATGAGGTCGGCATGCATCGCCAGTTCGCAGCCGCCGCCCAGGGCATAGCCGCGGACGGCCGCGATCATCGGCTTGCGGCATTGCGCGACCGCGTCCCACAGCCGGTCCATGTCGCGTGCGATGATCCCGACCGGGTCCGCATCCACGTATTCCTTGAGATCTGCGCCTGCGCAAAAGGCCTTGTCGCTGCCGGCCAGGATGATCACCCGGATCGCGGCATCGGCCTCCAGTCGGGCCACGGCGAGGGCCAGCGCGCGGCGCAATGCCAGGTTCAGCGCATTGAGCGCCGCAGGACGGTTCAGGCGCAGCAGCGCCACACCAGGTGCAGGCTGCTCTTCGAGCAGCGGATCATCCTCGAGGGCGCCCATTTCAGCCACTGCGCAGCGCCGGCTACACCCGCTCCAGGGCCAGCGCAATGCCCTGGCCGACACCGATGCACATCGTGCACAGCGCCCGCCTGCCGCCGGTGCGATGCAATTGCCGCACCGCCGTCAGCGCCAGCCGGGCACCCGACATGCCCAGCGGATGCCCAAGAGCGATCGCGCCACCGTTCGGATTGACATGCGCTGCGTCGTCCGCCAGCCCGAGCAGCCGCATGACGGCCAGTGCCTGCGCCGCAAAGGCCTCATTGAGCTCCACGACATCGAAGTCCGCCATGGCCAGGCCTGTCTGCGCCAGCAGCTTGCGCACGGCCGGCACGGGCCCCAGGCCCATGACCCGCGGCGCCACACCTGAGGTCGAGACCGCAGTGATCCGCGCCAGCGGCTGCAGCCCCAGGCGTGCGCATGCCGCCTCGCCGGCCACCAGCAGGGCGGCGGCACCATCGTTGACGCCCGATGAATTGCCGGCAGTGACGGTCCCGCCCGTGCGGAAGCCGGGTTTCAGGGCTGCCAGGTCCTGGATGGTGGTGTGGGCGCGGGGATGCTCGTCGGCACTGACCTGGACCGATTCGCTCCTGTTCTTGCCGGCCACCATCACAGGGACGATCTCCTCAAGGAAAACGCCACGGCGCGCCGCCTCGGCCGCCCGCTGCTGGCTGCGCAGTGCAAAGTCATCCTGGTCCTCGCGCGAGATGGCGTGAAGTTCGGCAACGTTCTCCGCGGTGTCGCCCATGGCGTCCACGCCATGGAGCTCTTTCATGCGGGGGTTCACAAAGCGCCAGCCGATGGTCGAATCATGGATCTCGGCATGCCGCGAGAAGGCCTGTGCAGCCTTCGGCATCACCAGTGGTGCACGGCTCATGCTCTCGACCCCGCCGGCGATGCCCAGCGACGCATGGCCGCAGGCGATGCTTCTCGCAAGCGCCGCCAGAGCCTCCAGGCCCGATCCGCAGAGCCGGTTGACGGTGGCTGCGGCGACGTCCACCGGCAGGCCGGCCAGCAAGGCCGACATGCGGGCGACATTGCGGTTGTCTTCGCCGGCCTGGTTCACGCAGCCGTAGTAGACCTCCTCCAGCTGCATGCAGTCGAGTCCGGGATGGCGCGCCATGAGGGCCCGGATCGGCAATGCCCCCAGATCGTCGGTGCGGATGGATGACAGCGCGCCCGCATGGCGCCCGATGGGCGTGCGAACGCCGTCGCACAGAAAGGCATGCTGCATGGCCGGGCGCCTCACAGGCCCAGAACGCGCTCGGCGTTGCCGTGGAAGATCTTCTCCATCACCTCCTCGGCGTAGCCCAGCTCTGCCCACTCCCGCAGGATGCGCTCGTAGGCCAGGCTGGGATAGTCGCTGCCGAACATGATCTTGTCCTGCAGGCGGCCGCGGATGTCGACTTTCAGGTTGCCGGGAAAGTGCCTGGGCGCCCAGCCCGACATCTCCCAGAACACATTGCCCTTGTGCAGCGCCACGGCGGTCGTCTCGTCGACCCAGGGCCAACCCGGATGGGCCATGACGATCCTGAGATCCGGAAAGTCCGCAGCCAAGTCGTCGATGGCGCTGGGGTGCGCGTGCCGCACGCGCGCGCCCAGGCCGCCCGGCAGGCCGGCACCCATGCCCGTCGTTCCCACGTCGATCATGACGGCGGCGCCAAGATGGCTGATCTCCTCGAACAACGGGTAGTAGCGCCGGTCGTTCACGGCGAAGTGCTGCATGATCGGGTGGAAGTGAAAGCCGATGAAGCCCAGCTCCCTGACGGCTTTCTTCGCCTGCCGGATCGCGATCTCACCCTTGGCCGGCTCGAGCGCCCCCCAGCACTGGATGATCCGCCGGGGGTGGCGTTTCCACATGCCGTGGACATACTCGTTGGTGCAGGGCGGCGTCGCCACCGTGGTCTCCAGGTCCAGCGCGACCAGGCAGGCTTCGACGCCCGCCTCGGAGAACTCGGCGACGACTTCCTCCTCGGTCTTTCCCACCCAGTGCCGCTTCCAATAGGTGGCCAGCGCCTCCACGTAGGGGCCTTGCGCCTCGATCCAGGTGGGCGTGCCCGGGTAGCAGTGCAGGTCGATGATTCGCATGTCTCACTCCTTCGGATGCCGCGAGGCCGCGGCGGATGCGATCCTGTGCGCGACCATGTCACCGATCGCCTTCTTGGACACCTTGCCGAAGGTCGACACGGGGAAATCGTCCAGAACCTCGAGCCGCTCGGGCAACTTGAACTTCGCCATACCGTGCCCGAGCATGAAGACAACGAGTTGCTGCAGCGCGAGCGATGCACCCGGCTTCAGCACCACGCAGGCGCACATCTTCTCCCCCAGGGCCGCGTCGCTCATCGGGACGCAGGCCACGTTCTGCACGGCGGGATGCATGAGAATGAGGTTTTCGACCTCCTCGGCACTGATCTTCTCGCCGCCGCGGTTGATCAGGTCCTTCTTCCGGCCCTCGACGACATAGTTGCCCGAAGGATGGCGTCGCATCAGGTCGCCCGAGCGGTAGAAGCCGTCGGCGGTGAACTGCCGCGCGTTGTATTCGGGCGCCGCGAAATAGCCGCGCAGCGTGTAGGGGCCGCGGCAGGCCAGCTCCCCCACTTCACCGGGCGGCACCTCGCGGCCCTCGTCGTCGAGCAGGCGCACTTCGTCGTCGTCACAGACCGGCCTTCCGCAGGTCTGCAACAGCACCTCCTCGGGATCGCCTGCGCGCACGAACATCAGCAAGCCTTCGGACATGCCGAAGTTTTCCTGGACGAAGGCCGTCGGAATGAGCTCGCGGGTGCGCAGACGCACTTCGGGCTGCATGCGCTGGCCGCCGCTCTGGATCTGGCGCAGGGACGACAGGTCGTGATCGACGACCGCCGGGTCGTTGATCAGACGGATGAGCAGTGCCGGCACCACCTTCAGGTGCGTCACGCGGTGCTTCTCGATCAACGCGAACATCTCGGCAGGCCGGGTGTTGCCATGCAGCACCACGCGCGCACCGTTGAGCAGGAAGCCCTGGATGCCCGGACACGCCAGCGGCAGGTTGTGGGCGATCGGCAAGACCAGCAGCAGCACCGACTCCGCGTCGACGCCGGCCACCTGCGCGGCTACCCTGGAGTTGTAGACGTAGTCGTTGTTGGTGCGCGGAATCAGCTTTGGAATGCCGGTCGTGCCGCCGGACAACTGGAAGATGCAGGGATCGCAGGGATCGATCGCAATGGCCGCCAGGGCCGACCGATCCAGCATCGCAGGCGTTTCGATCAACTCGACGAGCGAATGCTCGCCCGGCCCCGGCTCACCCAGCACGATGCGCAACCGCAGGCAGGGGTTTTCCGCCTGGATGCGATCGATGGTCGGCCCGAACGGGAAATCGCCTTGCGCCTTCGGGTACACGCAGGCGCTGGCCTGCGACAGCACGACGAACTGGCTGATCTCCATGTAGCGATGGGTGGCCAGCGCCGCGATCGGGATGCATCCCAGCTTCTGCAACGCAAAATAGAGAATGACGAACTCTGCGACGTTGGGGAGCGTGGGGACCACCCGCTCCTGCGGCCGCAGGCCCAGCTTCAGCAGATTGAGCGCCAGGTTGTCGCTCAGGCGCCCGATCTGCGCGTAGGTGTAGCTGCGGCCGCCGTCCAACAGGGCCACGCGATCGGCGTAGCGATCGAACACGGCGTTGAACTCCTGTGCCAGGCTCTTGTCGCGCCAGTAGCCGCGTGCGCGATAGCGCTGCGCGAAGTCGCGCGGGAAGGGAACGAATCCTTCGATCATGTACGGCCCCGCTCAGGTCGAGCTCGCGAAGCCGCCATCGATCACGACGACTTCTCCGCTCACGAAGCGATTGCGCTCGATCAGGTTGAGCATGGTTTCGGCCACGTCGTCGGCCGTGACGCAGCGCCCCAGCGGTGTCTGCCGGGCCCGCTTGCCCATGAGATCGCCGTAGCGCTCGCCGAGCATGCGCTCCATCCATTCACCCTCCATCCACCCAGGCGCCACCGCATTGACGCGGATCTCCGGGCCGAGGTTCCAGGCCAGCGTCTTGGTCAGATTCACCACCGCGGCCTTGCTTGCGGCATAGGGCAGCGGCTGCGGGCCAGGACGCAGGCCCACGATGCTGGCCGTGTTGACGATCGCCGGGTGCGCGCTTTTTCTCAGCAGCGGTACCGCCGCCCGCGTCACCTGGAAGGTTCCACGCACGTTCACCGCGAACGTACGGTCCCACTCGGCCAGGTCCAGACTTTCCAGGTCCCTGACCTTCCAGCTCGCCGTGCACCCCGCGTTGTTGACCAGCGCGTCGAGCCGGCCGAAGGCCTCCTCGACTTTCTGCAGCATCGTGCGCACTGCGGTGTCGTCGCTGATGTCGCACTGAAGCAGGACGGTCTGCGCGCCCAGCGCCTGCGCTTCGCGACCGGTCTGCTGCGCGGCTTGTGCGCTGCTGCCGTAGTTGATGGCGACGTCGTAGCCGGCGCGGGCCAGCGCGAGAACCGCGCTGCGGCCGATGCCCGTGGCACCGCCGGTGACCAAGGCCTTCTTGCGTGTCATGTTCGTCTCCTGATGGGTGGATGGAAGAAAAGGGACCGGGCCGCGGCCGGAGACATGAACGCGCAGTACACGAGCGGCATGGCCCATTGCACATGTCTCGCCGGCGTCCTGCCTGTTGTTTTCATTCCCGCTCCAGCAACGAATGGCTGCGAATGTAGATTCGCCGAACGATTGGAAATAGATGGCAGAAAAGTTCTTATGATTCGATTTCTGCATCCCCTTTCCTGAAAGGAATCCCTCATGAAACTCACGCAGTTGAGCGACATGGTGGCGATCGTGGAGCACGGGAGCCTGCGTGCCGCGGCGCGTCACCTGGATGTCCCGCAGCCCGCGCTCACCCGAAGCGTGCGCGCGCTCGAGCGCGAGTTGGGCGTGGCCCTCTTCCAGCGGGAAGTCAAGGGCATGACGCTGACCGCGTTGGGCCATCTGTTCCATCGCCGTGCGAGCGCGATCGTCAACGAGGTGCGGCGCGCCCGGGACGAATTGGGGCAGAGCCAGGGCGATGCCGATGGCACCGTGGTGGCAGGCATGTCGATCATGCCGCACGTCGGCATGCTCCCGCGCAGCCTTCCGGTGTTCAGAAAGCGATATCCCAAGATTCGCCTGCGCGTGATCGAGGGCCTCTTCCCCGATCTCGAGGAAGGCCTGAGAAGCGGAAGCATCGACTTCTACATCGGCGCCGCACCGCGTATCGCGCCGGCACCGGGCCTGAGCTCGGAGCTTCTGTTCAGGAACACCCGCGCAGTGGTCTGTCGCAAGGGCCATCCGCTGGCCAAGGCAAGGAGGCTCAAGGACCTGGTGTCCGCGCAATGGGCCACCACCTCCGTGGACTACAACGCAGAAGAGGATCTTCAGCAGCTCTTCGAGGGGCAAGGCTTGCCTGTCCCGCAGGTGGTGTTCCAGGCGCGCTCCGCGCTGTCGATCATGGTCGGCCTGGCACACAGCGATCTGCTGGCCTTGCTGCCCGTGCAATGGGGGCAGTTCCCGTTGACGAAGGATGCGCTGCAGGTCATCCCATTGCAACAGCGCCTGCCGGCACCGGACATCGCGCTGATACGCCGCCCCGACCTGCCGCTGACACCCGCGGCCGATTTCTTCTGCGACGTGATGCGGCGGCAGGTCGCGTAGAGCCCAGCCGCGCTGCATGCGGTATTTGCGCACCGAATTCTCCGCATCACGAGCTTTCATTGGGCAATGCGTGGGTCAGACCCTAGGATTCATGAGCCCTGCGTGCGACCGCGCAGGGACCACCGCAACGCGATCGCCGGTGGTTCGAATCACAACAAGAGGAGACACTCATGCCCACGTGCCACATTGCGGAGCGAGCAGCGCCCGGAGATCCACGCGCTCCCCGTCGCGCATCCCTACGCCTCGCATCCCATACGCGCGCAATCCTCGTGCTTGCGGCGGCCAGCAGCAGCGCCTTTGCGACCGAAGGCAACGGCAGTTCCTACCCTGTCGGCATCGAGACCAACTACAGCGGTCGACTGCTGCCCGACGGGCCCCATCTGTTCGTGAACTACTCGAACTACACCGCCAACCACTCGAAGAACAACAGCGGCCTGGACAACCCTGCGCTGGCCGCCTACAAGCTCCGGGTCAACACCATCGGCATGCGCTTCAGGTATGCCTGGCCGGGTGTCACAGTGTGGGGCGCCAGAATGGAAACCCGCGTCACGCAGGCCCTGCCCACGACCGATCTCACGCTGGACGTCCGGCGCCCGGCCCCCTTGCCGCCGCTGGACAGGGGAGGAAGTCGCACAGGCCTGGGCGATATCGCGATCGCGCCGCTGGTCCTGGGCTGGCATTCAACGACCTTCCACCAGGTGGCGGGCGTGGAGTTCTACCTGAAGACCGGTTCCTACGACGTCGATCGCGCGGTCAACACCGGACGCAACTACTATCAGGTCGCACCGTTCTACGCCTTCACGTGGCAGCCCGCCAGGGAGCTGGAACTGAGCGCGAAGTTCCGCTATGCCGTCAACAGCAAGAACAATGCGACGAACTACAAGTCCGGACAGGAGGCCACGCTCGAATTCGGCGGTGGCTACCGCGTGGCACCGAACTGGGTGATCGGCGCCTCGGGCTACCTCTATCGCCAGACCACCGACGATGTGCAGAACGGTGCGGCCGTGAGCGGCCACGGCAATCGCGGGCGTGTCAATGCCCTCGGCCCCTCCATCACCTACAACTTCTCGCCGCGAACGCACTTGACTGTGAAGATTCAACGCGAGTTCAGCGCCCGCAATCGACCGGAAGGCACTCGCGTCTGGTTGATGACGAGGATCCCGTTCTGAGCGCATCACACCATGAAACTGGTCACCATCGACTACGGCCGACGAGGCGCGGCCGGCGCACTTCTGCGCTCGGGCGAGATCCTGAACTTCACCCGAGCAGCACAAGCGGACACCCTCGAATCGTGGATTCCCACGGAGCTGCAGCACATTCTGGAAGCAGGCCAGTCCGGCCTCGATGTCGTGAGGTCGCTGGTGGCCCGCGTCGAGTGCGGCGACGCCGGGCTGCTGCGGCACCTTCGGCGCAAGGGCGCGCTCTGCGCGGCATCCGACACACCCCTGCTCTCTCCGCTGCCGGCACCGAGGCTCGTCGTGGCCGCAGGGCTGGCCTACAGATCCCATCTGGCCGAAATGTCAGGCACGCCCGCACCGCAGCAGCCCACGGCGTTCATGAAAAGCAGCCATTCGGTCACCGGCCCCGATGCACCAGTGCACCTGCCCGCCAACGCGGCGGAGCATGTGGACTACGAAGGCGAACTGGCTGTGATCTTCGGGCGCGAGTGCCACGACGTCAGCGCCACGGACGCCATGAGTTTCGTCGCCGGCTACACGGCGGCGAACGACATCTCGGCACGCGACTGGGTCAAGTCGGTCTGGCAGGCGCAGCAGCCCTGGGAAGCCCGCCAGACTTGGGAAGTCAACATCATGGGAAAGCAGTTCACCGGCTTCACCGCGCTCGGCCCGGTGCTGTTGACCGCCGATGAGGTGCCGAACCCCGGCGCACTGGAAATAACCACCCGACTGAACAACAGACCCATGCAGCACGCGCCGGTGTCGGACCTGATCTTCGGGCTGGAGGAAACCATCGCCTATCTGTCGCGGTGGTACACCTTCCAGCCCGGCGACGTGCTGCTGTCCGGCACACCGGCCGGGGTCGGCGCGGGCCGCCGGCCACCGGTGTTCATGCGTGCGGGCGACGTGGTCGAGGTGGAAATCAGCGGCATCGGCATCTTGCGCAACACCCTCCACGCACCGGAAGCCGCAATCGCCTGAGCAGGCGCTAGATCGCCTCGGGCCGGCCGCTGTGCACAGGCCGGTCGTGGAACAGGTCGACGACCAGGCGCCTCAGCCAGAGGTTCCCCGCATCCGCGTGGTTGCGCTCGTGCCACTGATGGCGCACCGGGAACGGGCGCACGGTGAAGGGCAGCTGTGCGATGCGCAGGTCGGGCCGTGCATCCATCAGCGCCTGGCCCAGCCGCAGCGGCACCGTCAGCACGAGATGGGAACTCGCGAGGATTGCGCTCAGCCCCAGGGTGTGCGCGGCCGTCAGCACGACCTTGCGCCGGGACAGCATGTCGGCCTCGCTCAGGGCGGCCTGAAGGGCTGCATCGCTGGCACCGCTGGGACGATAGGCCAGATGCTCGGCGGCGAAGTACGCCGCCAGGCTCAACTGTGTCGACCGGACGGGATGGTGAGTGCTCATCAGCGCCACAAAGGTCTCGTTGAACAGGCATTGCTCACGAAAACTCCCGCTCATGGGTTCCCAGCTGCCGATGGCCAGATCGATCTGGCCATCGGCCAGCATCTGGCGCACCTCGTCGACGGAGGCGCCGACGGTCTCGAAACGCACCCCAGGCGCCAGTTCGCGCACAGACGAGAGCAGCCGCGGCATCAGGACCATCTGCCCGATGTCGTTCATGGCCAGGCGAAACAGGCGATCCGAGCTTGCCGGATCGAAGCGGCGAACCTGGTCCAGCGCTTGATTGAACTTGGCCAGGCCTTCCTCGACGGGGCCGATCAGCTGGCTGGCCAGCGGCGTAGGCACCATGCCCTTGGGGGTGCGCACGAACAACGGATCGTCGAAGCGTTCCCGCAGCCGCTTGAGCGCATTGCTCACGGCCGACTGCGTCATGAAGATCCGCTCGCCGGCCTGCGTCACACTGCCGGTCGAATAGATCGCCTCGAACACCAGGAACAGGTTGAGATCGACCGAGTTGATGTTCATCGCCACGAAAAAGTGCCTCGTTCCATCTGACCGCGCCATGGCGGACCGCGCCATGTTTCGAGCCAGTGTAGAAGAGCTCGACATTTCCCGCATGCATGCGTCGCATCACCACTATTTGTTGGACCTCGCATCGGCGTCGACCCTAGCATCCATTTCCAGACGACGGCATGGCCATCGGAAATCGAGCAGAGGAGACACGAGGATCCGCAATGAGTTTCACCATCACATTGACCCCGAGCGGAAAATCGTTCCGATGCGCTTCGGATTCCGAGCTGCTGAAGGCCGGCCTGGACCAAGGCATCGCCCTTCGCTACAGCTGCCGCTCGGGCGTCTGCAGGACCTGCAGAGCGCGACGGACAGCGGGCGATGTCGATCACGGACCCGTCAATCCCAACTACCTCTCGGAAGCGGAGAAGCGAGAAGGCTGGGTGCATCTCTGCTGTGCGCGGCCCCTGAGCGACTGCGTCTTCGAGGCGGCCGAGATCGACATCCGCCTGACACCGGCGCGGACGTTTCCTGTGCGCGTGCTGCAAGCGAACCGCCTGGCCGCCGACGTGATGCAGCTGATACTGGGCCTGCCGCCGAACGAACCGCTGCGCTTCAGCCCCGGGCAGTACGTCGATATCCTGCTGCCCGACGGTGCCAGGCGCTCCTACTCCATCGCCACGGCGCCGACCATCGAGGGCGTGCGGCAGGTCGAACTGCACATCCGCCACATGCCGGGCGGACGGTTCACCGATCACGTGTTCGATGCGCTCAAGTTGCGCGATCTGCAGCGCGTCGAGGCGCCCCAGGGCAGCTTCTTCCTGGACGAAGCCAGCACCCGGCCGATGATTCTTCTCGTGTCGGGAACCGGCTTTGCGCCCATCAAGTCGATGGTGGAGTACTGCATCGGCAGGAACATCCGCCGCCCGATGCACCTGTACTGGGGTGGCCGCCGCCGGCCCGACCTGTATCTCCACACACTGGCCGGGCAGTGGGCCCGCGAGCACAGCCATATCCGCTATGTGCCTGTCCTGAGCGACGCCGGCCCAGGCTGCGAATGGCATGGGCGCACGGGCCTGGTGCACAAGGCCGTGCTGGAGGATCTTCCCGTCCTGTCGGCCTACCAGGTGTATGCCTGCGGCGCGCCCGCCATGGTCGCCGCGGCCCGCCGCGACTTTGGCGCGACGGCCGCGTTGCCGGACAGCCAGTTCTTCGCCGATGCCTTCATCAGCCAGGCCGATATCGCGCGCTCGGCATCCGCCTGACGATTCATCTTCAGCCAGCCAAGGACCACGCATGGCAACGAACCCTCCGCTTCCGGAAAACTGCCGCGTCGACCCTGTCGAACGCAGCTCCATCGTCCAACCCTTCTGCCTGAGTCACGGAACGCTGGAGTGCCACGACCTGGCGGAGTCCAGGCGCTTCTACGAAGAGTTTCTCGGCCTGGAGTGCGTGCGCCACGCCAAGCCTGCCATGTCGTTCCGGCTGGGGATGCGCTTTCACGTCGTCTGCGTGGAGGTCGGCGACCAGATTCATCCTTGCAACGTGCTCAACCACTGGGGACTGGACGTCGCGTCCAGACAGGAGGTGGAGCATGCGCATGCCATGGCGCTGCAATTCAAGGACAAGTACAAGATCCGCCAGGTCCTCGACGTGCAGGACATGCACGGCGTCTACTCCTTCTACTTCGAGGATCTGGATCACAACTGGTGGGAGATTCAGTACTACGAAGGCGGGTTCTGCCACGACGACTACTTCGACTTCGGAGACCGTTTCCCCATGGGCCGGGAGCAGGGAGACGCATGAGTTTTCCTGCGACGCACAACGCTTGAGCACCGGGGCCGGACCGGCTCAGGTGAGCCTGTCACCCCATTCCTGGTGTGAAGCATTCAGCGACTCACGGGACGAAGGTGGTCCATCATCCATCGCGCGTGGCCGGCCAACGCCGCGTCGCCCAGGTAGGGCCCGACCAGCTGCAGGCCCACGGGCAAGCCGTCGACGGCCATCAGCGGCAGATTCCAGGCCGGCGCCCACAGCACCGATGCCGGCAGGTTGAAGGCAGGGTTTCCGGTGCGCGGCACGGCGCCGGGCTTCCAGGGATCGTCGTGCGGCCCCGCGATCAGCGGCGCCGGACCCGGACAGCCGAGTGTGATCCACGCACTGGCATGGGCCGCGAGCCGCGCGTGCGCGGCCTGCAGCAAGGAGCGCCGCTCGAGTGCTGCGCGATAGTCGGCCACGGTCAGGCGGCGCGAGCGGTCCAGCGAGGCGAGGATCGCGTCCGAAAGCGAGTGCCGCTTGGCCAGCGCCTCGAAGTGCGGCCGTGCCTCGAAGCCTGATATCACGGCGGCCACCTTGCCCAGCCCGGCCAGTTCGGCGGCGAACCCGCCGACCGCCGCATGCGCCCGCGGACGCAGGACATCGATGCCCATGGCTGCAAGTTGAGCCAGCACGTCCTCCAGCGCCTCCACGGCACGGGACGTGGCCAGAGGCCAGCCGTCGGTAGGCACCAGGGCCACGCGGCGCGGCGGCGACGCGGCGGGGCAGCGCTGCGGCCCCTCCAGCCCGGGATGACCTGGGTCACCCCCGACCCGGGATGCGATCGCCATCGCGACCTGCCAGGCGTCCTCCACGCAATTCGCGTGGACGCCCAGCGACGAATGGCTGTAGCCGACGCGATCGCCACGGCGCAGCGCGCCGAAGCTCGGTTTGAACGCGACATTGCCGCACAGCGCCGCCGGCCGGATGATCGATCCCCCAAGTTGGGTTCCGAGGGCCGCAGGCAGCATGCCGGCCCCGATCGCAGCCGCCGAACCCATCGAGGAGCCGCCCGGTGTGCGCGCGGCATCGAAAGGATTGGTGGTCGCCGCCGGCCGCCCCTGCCCCAGCTCGGTCGTGGCGAGCTTGCCGAGGATGACGGCGCCGGCGGCGCGCAGAGCCTGCACGCAAGGTGCGTCCATGCCCGGCATCGCGCCCTCGTTGCCCGCGATGCCCTCGCCGGTGGGCATGTCCTCCGTCGGGATCAGATCCTTGATACCGATCGGCATGCCGTCGATGGCCGAGAGCGCCCGCCCCGCGCAATGGCGCTCGTGCGAGGCCGCGGCCTCGCCTTTTGCGCGATCGATGCACAGGGCCGTCCAGGCACGCAGGGTCGGCTCGCGCTCGTCGATGACTGCCAGGCATCGCTCGAGATACGCCGGCGGAGAATCCTCCCCCGAGAGAAAACGCGGGACGGCGTCGTGCCAGGTCAATGCCTGGAAACTAAGCGGATCGTAGGTGCCCATGGCCATCGTGCTCGATGGAGAAATTCTGCAGCGCACCGCGGTTCACGCACACCGAGGTTCCGCCAGATGAAACCTGCGCACCCCGTCGACGATGCCCCGATAAATTCCGCCGAATCAACGCCTTCGGAGACAAACATGCAACGACGCGACTTACTGCTCGGTTTGGCCGCCTCGCCCCTGGTGGCCCGCGCGCAAGCGGCCTATCCAGACCTCAAACCGGTGCGCATCGTTGTTCCGGGCGTGCCCGGCACCGCCGGAGACATGATCGCGCGACTCATGGCCGACGAGTTCCGCAAGGCACTCGGCGGCACCTTCATCATCGACAACCGTCCCGGTGCGACCGGTCGCATCGGCGTCGAGTACGCAGCCAAGGCTCCGGCCGACGGATACACGCTGCTGCAAACCTCTTCGGGCACGCACTCGGCGGGGCCATGGCTCGTCGCACGACCGAACTTCGACGTCATCAAGGATTTCACGCACATCGCGCGCGTGGTGACCGTCCCCTTCATCCTCGTGGTCCATCCCGACGTGCCGGCGCGTACCGCACAGGAGTTCGTGGCCTACGCGCGCCGCAACAAGGACGTGAGCTTCGGCTACGGCTCCGCCACGGCCCATGTGGCCGGTGCCGCCGTCGCCGCCGCATCGGGATTCACCGCGCTGGCGGTGCCCTACAAGGGCCAGCCCGCAGCACTCACCGACCTGGTCGGCGGCCGCGTGCACTACATGATGGCGGACCCCTCGGTGGCGCTGCCTCACGCGAAGGCAGGACGCCTGAGGGCGCTGGCGATCAGCACTCCCGAACGTTCGGCCATGCTGCCCGAACTGCCCACGCTCAGGGAATCCGGTCTGCCTGAACTCGACACGGAGGTATGGATCGGCATCGGTGGCCCGGCAGGCATACCGCCCGAGATCGTCGGCAAGCTGAATCGGACGCTCGAGCAGATGAACGGAAATCCGGAGATGCAGGCGAAGATGCGCTCGATCGGCTTCGAGTCCACGGTCAACTCGAGCAGCGCGCATGCGGCCTTCGTGCAGCGCCAGCTCGATGCCTGGGGCCGCAGCATTCGCGAACTGGAAATTCCGACCGAATGACGTGGCACTGCGGACGGCTCGGCCGCCCGCGACACGTGCATGCGAATCATGACCACGGTCACAATCCCAGTGCGATCAGCTTCGTCTGCAGGTAGTCGTCCAGCCCGGCGCTGCCGCCTTCGCGGCCCATGCCGCTTTCCTTGATACCGCCGAAGGGTGCCTCCACCGTGGAGATGCGCTGGTCGTTCACACCGACCATGCCGGCTTGGAGCGCCTCGGCCATGCGCCAGGCGCGGCCCAGGTTCTCGGTGAAGAGGTAGGCACCCAACCCCCAAGGCGTGCCGTTGGCCGCCGTCAAGGCCTCCTCCTCGGTGTCGAACGCATACAGCGGCGCCACCGGGCCGAAGATTTCCTCGTGATGGAGCGCAGCCTCGCTGGGTGCGTCGACGATCACCGTCGGTGCATAGAAGCTGCCTTGCGCAAGTGCGCTTTCGGCCGGCGCTGCGCCGCCGGCCAATACCTGCGCGCCACGCGTGCGGGCCTCGTCCACCAGCCGCGCCACCTTGGCTTGCGCGCCGCGGTCCACCAGCGGCCCCATCTCGCTGGCCGCTGCCTCGCCCGCGCCCATGCGCAGCGCGGCGGCCTGCGCCGCGAGTCGACGCGAGAATTCCGACAGCAACGGCCGCTGCACATAGATGCGGTTGGCCGAAATGCAGGCCTGGCCGGCGTTGCGGAACTTCAACTGCATGACGTGCCGCAGCGCGCGGTCGAGGTCGGCGTCGGCCATCACGATCACCGGCGCGTTGCCGCCCAGTTCCATCGACGTGCGCTTGACGGTGTCGGCGGCCAGCCGCAGCAGGATGCGGCCCACCTCGGTCGAACCGGTGAAGGCGATCTTGCGCACCCGCGCGTCGCGCGCGATGGCCTGGCCGAACGCCGGCGCGTCCGCCGTGGTGACCAGGTTCATCACACCTTCCGGCAGGCCCGCATCCTCGAGGATCTTCGCCATCGCGACAGCGATGAGCGGCGTCTGCTCCGCCGGCTTGAACACCACCGTGCAGCCGGCTGCCAGCGCGGGTGCCACCTTGCGTGCGAACGCAGCGGCCGGGATGTTCCACGGCGTGATGGCCGCCACCACGCCCACCGGCTCGCGCCGCGTGAACAGGCGCCGGTCGGACTGCGGGTCGGGAATGACCTGCCCGTAGGCACGGCGGCCCTCTTCCGCGAACCAACGGTAGAAGTTGACAGCCTGCGCCACCTCGTTGCGCGCCTCGCGCAGGGTCTTGCCCTGTTCGGCGGTGATCAGCGCCGCAAGTTCTTCCGTGCGCGCAGCCGTACGGTCGGCCGCCGCGTGCAGCAGCGCCGCGCGCCGCGCGGCCGTGGTGCGTGACCAGCCCTTGAACGCCTCGTCGGCGGCGTCGATGGCGTTGAGCGTGTCGGCGTCCGACGCGTCGCTCGCATGGCCAACCGCCTCGCCGCTCGCGGGATCGAAGGACACGAAAACCCGGCCATCCGCCGCGGCGTGCCAGCGTCCGCCGATGAAGAGCGTATGCACCGGCGCCGATGCGTCGCCCGTCATCGGAACATCCATCCGCCATTGACGTGCAGCACATGACCCGTCACGAAGGAAGCCTCCGGCGAGGCGAGGTAGCGCGCCGCGGCGACGATGTCATGCACCGTTCCGGCGCGGCCGGCGGGCGTCTCCGACAGGATGAGCTTCGTGCGCTCGTCGCTGTTCCCGGCCGAGGCAATGAAGCCGGTGTTCTCCACCATGCCGGGCGCCAACGCGTTGGCGGTGATGCCATCGGGCGAGAGCTCGCGCGCCAGGCCGTAGGTCATGCCCACGATGCCGGCCTTGGCGGCCGCATAGGCGAGCGACCCGGGCTTGCGCCCGCCGCTGAACGCACTGATGGAACTGATGTTCAGGATGCGGCCACCGGGGCGCGACAGCAGCGGCGCAGCGGCGGCGGAGACCAGCCACGCACCCTTGAGGTTGACGGCGACGACGTTGTCGAAGATCTCCTCTGCCTCGGCCAGCGGCGTGCGTGTGGTCAGCGAGCGCGAGAAGCCCGCACAGTTGATCACCACGTCGAGCCGCCCGAAACGCTCACGAATGGCCTCGATGGTGGCTTGCACCTGCGGGCGATCGCTCACGTCGAGCTTGCGCGCCAGCGTGCTGTTGCCGATCTCGACCGCCGTGGCCGCCAGGCCTTCGCCGTTCCAGTCGGCAAGACACAGGTCGTGGTCGCGTGCAAAGTCGGCGGCGAGCGCCGCGCCCATGCCGCTGGCGGCGCCGGTGATGAGCGCCACGCGCCTGGGCTTGTCGGTGGCCGTTCTGTCTTGGGAAGTCATGTCGGAGTGGATGTCCGTGTCGATGGTTGATTTCAGTTGCTGTGGATGGCCAGGAATTCGCGCACACCTTGCAGGAATGCCGCGCGGCCGGCGCCGTCGCGGTCCAGGTGCACGTAGTGCGAAGCGCCCGGCAGGTCGAGCCGCTCGACCGAGGCCGCGCATGCCAGGTGTGCCGCCAGCGTCCGCACGTCCTCCTCGCGGCTCCAGAAGTCGCGCCCCGAGCGCACGATCAGCACCCGTGCGGCAATGGATGCCGCATCGAACAGCTGACGACCGGTGGCCTGGTAGAAGCTGTCCTCCGATGCGCCGCAGGGCGAGCGGAACGATGGCGGCTGCCGCTCGTGCGATGTCGGGTCGCTGTCCAGCGCGGCCAGCGCGTAGGCCGCGAGAACGGCCGGATCGCGCGACGCGGCAGGGTCGCCGTCGAAGGCCTTGTCCCAGTTGGGCACGAGCGATTCGGCCGTGCTCAGGCGCCAGGCGCCAAAGCCGGCGGTGTTGAAGCGACCGGGCCGCACCGGATCCTCGGCCGGCGAGCCGTGGCCCAGACTCGCGTGCTCGTGCGAGCCGCCATACAGGCCGTTGTAGTAGACGACGTGCGACACATGCTCCGGATGCACCGACGCGTAGTAGCCGCACCACATCGCGCCTGTGGCCCAGCCCAGCAGGGCGACCTGGGCCACGCCATTGCGCGCGAGCGCCTCGCGCACCACCGCACCCAGGTCGCGGATCACCTGCCAGGCGCGCGCCACCGACAAGCCTTCGGCGGCGGGCCGATCCATCTCGGGCGGCCGCGTCGACCGTCCGTACCCGCGCGCATCGAACAGGTACACGACGTGGCCGGCCGCGGCCAAGTCGCCCGCCAGCGAACCGCCCGGTACGTCGAGGTCGAACGAGCCGAGTCCAGGCACACGCGCGCCGTGGGCCAGCACGACCACGGGTTTCACGGGATCGGGGGCGGCGGGCCTGACTTCACGCACATAGATCGACAAGCCGTCGCGCGTGGCGAGGTGGAAGTCCAGGCGCTGGAGCGCGCTGCCTGATGTCTGCGGAGAGTCCGTGGCTTGGCTCATGACACTTTTTTCCTTGAGATGGGCCGATGCGGCCTTGATGAAATTCGCCGTGCTTGACACTGTCGGCGCGCACGCCCCGGATCAAGCGACGCATTCCTGCTCATACGGCCCCTGCCTTGCGCAGCGCTTCGATCTCCTGCGCAGAGAACCCCGCGTCGCCCAGCACTTCGTCGGTGTGCTGCCCCAGCCGCGGACCCAGCGAGTCGATGCGGCCGGGGTTGGCGCTCAGGCGCGGCAGCGTATCCACCAGCGTCACGCTGCCTCCAGCCGGCGCCGGCACATCGCGCAGACTGCCGCGAGCGCGCACATGCAGGTCGTTGAACACGTCCTCGATGCTGTTGATGGCACCGACCGGCACGCCGTGCCGGTCACCCGCGGCGATCACCTCGTCGCGCGTGAGGCTCGCGACCCAGTCGCGCACGGGGCCCTCCACGGCCTCGCGGTTGGACACGCGAGCGACGCTGCCCGGATAGCGCTCGGCGAGGTCGATCCGGCCCATGGCCTGCGCCAGCCGACGGAAGATGTTGCTCGACGAAGCCGACAGCGCGACCCACTTGCCGTCGCGCGTGCGGTAGTGATTGCTCGGCACCGTGTGCGGGCTGCCGGCACCGGCGCGCTCGCGCACATGGCCGTTGGCCGCATAGGCGGGCACCAGTTCGTCCAGCATGCGCAGCAGGCTCTCGTACAGGCTCACATCCACCACCTGGCCCTGGCCATGCCGACTGCGCGCGATCCAGGCCAGCAAAGCGCCGAGCGCGGCATTCTGGCCGGCGATGTAGTCGCCGAGCACGTTCGTGCCCGGATACAGCGGCGGGCCATCCGGCTCGCCGCACAGATAGGAGATGCCGGCAAAGCCGTAAGCGATGCGTGCCACGCCGGCGCGGCCGGCGTACGGCCCTGTCTGTCCGTAGGCCGACACGCGCACGAGGATGAGCGCCGGGTTGAGCGCATGCAGCACGTCCCAGCCCAGCCCCCACTTCTCCAGCGTGCCAGGCCGGAAGTTCTCCACCACGATGTCGCTGCGTGCGGCCAGGCGCCGAAATACGCCGGCACCGGCCGGTGTGCGCAAGTCGAGCGTGAGGCTCTTCTTGTTGCGGTTGTCGTTGAGGTAGTTGAGCGTGCTGCCCTCGGCCGTCATGGTGCCGACGCTGCGGTACGGGTCGCCAGCGCCCGGCGGCTCGATCTTGACCACTTCGGCGCCGAACTCGGCCAGGAGCGTGGCGCAGAAGGGACCGGCCACACGGCTACCGACGTCGAGCACGCGCACGCCGTCGAGCGGCCGGTCTGCCGTCTCACCAGCCGCCATACGACAGGCCTCCGTTGACACTCACCGTCTGTCCCGTCACCTGCCCCGAGAGCGGCGAGGCGAGGAAGGCCGCGACCTCCGCCACTTCCGACGCGGTGGGCGCACGGCCGGATGGAAAACGTTCCAGCGCCTTGCTGAACAGCTTGTTGGAGAAGCTCGGGCTGCCGAAGATCTGGTCGTAGCGCGCGGTGTCGGCGGTGAGCGTGATGGCGACACAGTTGACACGGATGTTCCAGCGCGAGAACTCCTTGGCCAGCGCCTTGGTCAGCAGGATGATGGCCGCACCCGCGGCGCCCACCATCGACTCGCCCGGCGTCGGATGCCGCCCCGCGTCGGAGGCGATGAACACGATCGCGCCGTGGCCGCGATCGCGCATGCGTGCAGCCACGGCATGCGCCGGATACAGGCGTGGCTGCAGCCGGCCCAGCAGTGCGGGCGCGAGTTGCTCGGGCTTCAATTCGAGAAAGGGGGTGGGTCCCGGACGCGCCGAGCCGCCGCAGCACACCAGCATGTCGATAGGACCAGCGCGCTCTTCCACCGTCTGCGCAACGCGGGCCATGTCTTCATGGCTGGCCGCATCGCCCGCCTCGAAGATGGCTTCCATCCCTTCGTCGTGCATCTTCTTCAGCGCCTCGTGGCCCGCGTCTGCGCTGCGGCCGTTGAGCGCCACCTTTGCGCCGCGCCGCGCCAGGGCCTGCGCCACGCGCCATCCGATGCTGCCTGTCGATCCCGTCACGAGCGCCACCTGGCCACTCAAGTCCTGCTGCATGTCGTCTCCGTGGCCGTGCGTACGGCCGTGCCGTTGTGTCATGGCAGGCATCGTAGGCGGGCGGCAGCACCGCCGAGGACCTGGTTCCGTCAAGTGGAACCAGGCGTCGGGGTGTCTCCAGCCACGCCGGCCTGAACACGCCGGATCGGAACCGTGTTGCGACCGGCGGTGTCAGCGCAGCGTCGCGCCAGTGGCCTTCACGAGCCGCGCCCACTTCTCGTTCTCGTCGTGGATCACCTGCGCGAACTGCGCGCCGTCAATGCGGCGCGGCTCCACGCCCAGGTCCGCCAGCCGGCGGGCCAGGGCGGGATCCTCCTGCGCCTTGAACGCTGCCTGCGCGAGCTTCCTGTTCACGGCCGGCGGCAGGCCGCGCGGGCCGAGGATGCCCATCCAGAACCCCATGTCGAAGCCCGGAATGCCGGATGCCGCCACCGTCGGCGTGTCGGGCAGTGCGTTGATGCGCTGCGCCGACGTGACGGCCAGCGCGCGCAGCTGACCGCCCTTCACATGCGGCATGCCGGAGGCCGGTGCGTCCACGCCGAAAGTCAGCCGGCCGGCGATCAGATCGTTGTAGGCTTCACTCACGCCTTTGTAGGGAACGAGCTGGAAGTCCAGCTTGCCGCTGTAGCGCAGCATCTCCATTGCCAGATGACCGATGGTGCCGTTTCCCGTCAGTGCGGCACTCACCTCGCCGGGCCGCGCCCGGATGTGCTCGATCAGCTCCTTCATCGTCTTCGGGCCGCTGCCGGCGGCGGCGGCCACGAACATCATCGGCGTGTCGCCGACCAGTGCGACCGGGTCGAAGTCCTGCTCGGCCCGGTAGCTCACCTTCTGGAAGTGCGGCGCCACCGTGATGGGGCTCGACGTGGTGAAGATCACGGTGTAGCCATCGGCAGGCGCCCGGGCCGCGAACTCCGCGCCGATGGTGGTGCCCGCGCCGGGCTTGTTGTCGATGACGATGGCCTGGCCGAGAACCGGCGACATGGCCTGCGCGAAGAGGCGCGCGATCACGTCCGAGGTTCCGCCCGCCGGAAAGGGCACGACGAAGCGTACCGGGCGAGAGGGAAAGCCGGCGTCCTGTGCACCCGCCGTCGGGCGTGCGATGGCCTGTGCGGCGACGGCTGCGGCACATGCCGAGCGGGTGATGAACTTCCGGCGGTTGGGTGAATCGATGGGCATGCGTCGTCTCCTGGTGTTGTGCAGCGCACGTGGCGCACCCGGCCCTGCCGAAAAAAGTATGGAGACAGTGCCTGCGAACGACGCGCGGGTTCCGATCTGCGGAACGCCGGTGGTGCAACTCGACGTCAACGGCCCCGCCAGACCGGCGTGCGCTTTTCTGCGAAGGCCCGCGGCCCCTCCTGCGCATCCTCGCTTGCATAGACGGCTGCGTGCAGACGCCGAGCCTCGTCATAGCCCGCGCGGCTGCCAAGCGCCATGCCTGCCAGCAGGCTGGCCTTGCCGGCCGCCACAGACAGCGGTGCATTGGCCGCAATGACCGTGGCGAGCGCATGCGCGCGCGTGCGCACCGCATCGGGGGTGGACTCCACGTAGTTGACGAAGCCGAAATCCGCCAGCCGCTCGATGGGCATGAGGGAACCGGTCAGCACCATCTCCATCAGCACCGGCTGCGGCAGCATCCACAGGAGCGGCACCGCCCAGGGCGAACCCCGGCCGAGCCTGGCTTCGGTGATACCGCCCATCGAACCCGCGAGGCCGACGCGCAGATCCGCGTTGAGCGCGAGCACCATGCCCCCCGCGGTGAAATGGCCGGTCATCGCCGCGATCACCGGCTTTCGGACCGAGCGCAGGCGTTGCAGCATCGGGTCCTTGAGCAGCTCGAGGATGTCCCTGCCCTGCTCGGCTTTCACGCGCGCGGCTTCCTTCAAATCCATGCCGGCGCAGAAAGTGCCGCAGTCGGATGAGGTCAGCACCACGGCACGGATGCGCTCGTCGGCGTCGACCGCCTCCCAGCAGCCGAACAGTTCCTGATTGGCACGGATCGACAGCGCGTTGCGTTGCGCCGGCCGGTGGATCAGCACCGTAGCGACATGGCCGTCGATGCTCAGCTTGACGTCCTCACCCATCGCCGCCGCCCCTCAGATCACGGCCACCCCGCCGGCCAGATCCATGTAGTCGACCAGATGCCGCCCCAGGTAGTTGCGCAGCGTTTCGGTCGTGCCGCCGCCCAGGCTGCCATAGCGTGCACCACGGTACAGGCGCGAGACGGCGAACTCGTCGGTGAAGCCGTAGCCGCCGTGCACCTGCACCGCCGCGTTGGTCACGCGGATGCACATCTCGTTGCAGTAGGTCTTGGCCGCCGCCGTGATGACGGGCTCGGGGAACGGATCGGCGCTCGCCGCCGCGCGATACAACAGGCCGCGCGCCGCCTCGATCTCGATCAGCATGTCGGCCGCCTTCCAGCGCAGCCCCTGGAAGTCGCCGATGCGCTTGCCGAAGGCACGGCGGTCGCGCAGGTAGCGGATGGACTCCTCCAAGGCGCCCTCGGCCAGCCCCAGACAGATGGCGGCATTCAGGCAGCGCTGTGCGTTGAAGGCGTTGATGAGCGTCTTCATGCTGTCCTGCTGCAGGATGAGATGGTCGGCCGGCAGCTCGCAGTTGTCGAACGTCACGTCGCACAGCCAGTCGCCGGCCATGGTGCGGTAGGTGGCCTTGGCCGAGAGGCCGGGCGAGCCCTTGGGCACCAGCACGCAGCCGATGCCCTCGCGGCCCGGAATGTCGTTGACCCGCGTGAAGACGATGAGCACATCGGCGATGGCCGCGCGGCTGATGAGGGTCTTGGCCCCATTGACGACGATGCGGTCGCCCTGGATGCGCGTGTTGGTTCGGTAGGCCGCGACATCGGTGCCCGCGTCGGGTTCGGTCATGCAGATCGAAAGCACGCCCTCGCCACTGGCGATGCGCGGCAGGTACTTCCTCTGCAGGTGCTCGGGTGCGTAGGTGGCGATGATGCGCGACTGCACGCCGATCTCGCCGATGACCGCCTCGCTCGTCACGTAGCAGGACTTGCTGATCTCCTCCAGCGCGAGCACCGTGTCGAGCACGCTCGCGTCCGAGCCGCCGAAGCGCTCCGGAATCGCCATGCCCATCACGCCGATCCTGGCGAGCGCGTGGATGTTGTCGTGCGGAAACTCGCCCTGGATCGACTTCAGCGCGCGCGGCGCGATCTCCTTGAGGCGCACCTTGCGCACGGCGTCGATGAGGTGGTGCTGTTCGGGCGTCAGTGAAAAATCCATGGTGGTCGTTCGAAGGTGAAGAAGGCGTCGCGGACGGCCGAGGGCCGCGAACACAGAAGACGGGAAGCGACGCCTACTCGGACTTGATGCCCGCGCGTTTGGCCAGCGCGGCGTAGCGGCCGATCTCGGACAGCACGAACCGGCGAAAAGCGTCGGTGGACATGGCCTCCACCGGTTCGGAAGCCATCGTCGAGACGATGCGATCGCGCAGCGGCACGTCGGCGGCGATCTGGTCCATCGCGCCCTTCAGGCGATGCACGATGGACGTGGGCAGGCCGCCCGGCCCGAACAGGCCGAACCACACCGACATGTCGTAGCCCGGCACGCCGGCCTCGGCCGCCGTGGGCACGTCAGGCAGCTGCGGCAGGCGGCGGCGCGACGCGACAGCCAGCACGCGGATGGTGCCGGCCTTGACCTGAGCAAGCACGGAGCTGGACGCGTCGAACGATGCCTGTGTGTGCCCTGCGATCATGTCGGTGAGCGCGCTGCCCGCACCGCGGTACGGCACGTGCAGCAGCTTGACGTCGGCGATCGATTCGAACACCAGCTCCGCGAGATGCGGCGCACTGCCGATGCCGGGCGATCCGAAGGACAGTTTGCCGGGGTTCGCCTTCGCCTGAGCGATCAGGTCAGCCACCGAGCGCAGCGGCGAATTGGCCGCCACCGCGATCACGTGCGGCGCAGCGCACAGCAGCGCGATGGGCGTGAAATCGGTGCGCAGGTCGTAGGGCACGCTGGCGCTCAGCGAGGCCACGGCCGCATTGGACGAGTTGTTGCCCAAGAGCAGCGTGTAGCCGTCCGGCGGCGCCTTGGCGACGGCGTTGCCGGCGATGGTGCCGCTCGCACCGGGCCGGTTCTCCACCACCACCGGCTGGCCGAGCAGTTCGGCGAGCCTGGGCTGGATGAGCCGCGCGAGGATGTCCGTGCCGCCGCCGGTCGTATAGCCCACCAGCAGGCGGATCGGCCGCGCGGGATAGTCCTGGGCCCGCGCCGGCAGCGCCGCGGCCACGAGCGCCGCGCTGGTGGCCTGCAGCACGCGGCGCCGGCCGCGGCTGGCGGGCGCGACGCACGGAGTTGCCATGTTCATGGGTTGCCTCCTTCTCTCGATATCGCCGCCACGGGCAGGCGCAGCAGCGCATGGCCGAACGACTTGCCCGTCTGGTCGAGCCGTAGCGTCTGTGTCGCACCACCGCCCAGGGCGCCGCGCATCACAACCACCACGGCACCGATGTTGTCCATGCGATGGCACTGGACGTCGCCCTTCAACCAGCCGCCATAGAGCACGCGCACCGCGTCAGGCGTGACGCTGGCCTGCAGCGCCTCGTAGTCCTCGGGCCGCTTGGCAATGAGGCCGGCGGTGCAGACGTCGCCCTTGTCGCCCGAGCGCACGTAGGCGATGTCGGCGACCAGCCTGTCAGCCGCCTGCTGCCGTGGTTGCTGCGTCATTGCCGGGCCTCCACCATCGTCACGCGCTGTTCCACCCAGTGCGCCGGAATGAGCGTGGGCCACAGCGACACCACCGGTCGCGGCTTGATCGGTGTACCGAAGGATGTACCACCGGGGCCCATGATCCACAGGTTCGCCGCGGCGCGCCGCACCTTGTCGGCCTCGGCTGCGCTGCGCGTGCGCACCGCACAGCGCAGGCCCAGCTCGGGCAGCCGGTTGGCGTCCTGCGGCGACATGCGCGGCGCCGCCTCGCCATGCAGCATGTTCAGGCCGATCACGTCGAAGTGCACCGCGTCCCCTGCAAGCCCCAGGCGCTCAAAGCGCTCGAGCATCGTCTGCTTCGCCTTCATCGCGCGGTCGTAGGGGTCGGGCCACGGAAAGAACGCCATGGATTCGCCGATCCAGCCGTCGCGCAGGCCCACCACCAGCTTGAGCTGGCCCGAGGGCAGTCGGCCACGGATACCGCTGGCGCGCACGCGGTCTTCGCCCACCTGCGCGAGCGCGATGGTGGTGAAATCCGCGATGCCGTCGGGCATGAGGTATTCACGCGGATCACCGATCTCGTAGACCAGGTGCTCCTTGACGGTGTCGCAATCCACGCGCCCGCCGCTGCCCCGCGTCTTGGTGATGGTGCAGTCGCCGCTCGCATCCATCTCCAGGATCGGAAATCCGGCGCGACCCATGGCCGGCATGTCCGCGAAGCGCGACGACATGCCGCCTGTACAGCCGGCTGCGCATTCGACGATGTGGCCCAGCGTCACCGCCGCCGCGATGCGGTCGGCGTGCGCAGGGTCGCGCCGCCAGCCGAACGCGTGCACGGCGGGGCCGACGTACACCGCGTTGTCCGACACGCGGCCGGCGATCACCACGTCCGCCCCCTGGGCCAGCGCCTGGACGATGCCGGTCGAATCGGTATAGACATTGGCGCTGACGACGTCGGCCGCGCGGTCGGCCAGGCCGGTGGCGCCGGTGTCCATGTGGGCGAGCGGCAGGCCGCTGGCGAGCAGTTCGGGCATGCGCGCCAGCAGGTCGTCGCCCTCGACCGCACCGACCTTCAGGCCATGCAATCCAAGCGCCGCGGCATCGGCGGCGATCTGCCGCGCCGCGGCGGCGACGTTGACACCGCCGCCATTGGAGATCAGCCGCGTACCCTTGCGCTGCGCCAGTGGCATCATGGCCTTCATGTAGGCGACAGCGTCAGGCACATAGCCGGCGGCCGGATCCTTGGTCTTCTGGCGCTGCAACAGCGCCATCGTCAATTCGGCGAGGAAGTCGAAGCACAGGTAGTCCAGCGGCTCGCGTTCGAGCATTTCCATCGCCGGGTCCATCGCATCGCCCCAGAAGCCGGAGCCCGCACCCATGCGGATCGTCTGCTTCGTCATGATGTGTCTCTCGTTGCCATGCGGGCATCGTAGGTGTGCGGTTCCCGGGCGCCGATGCCGGTTCCGCTGCGTGGAACCACGCCGCATCGCTTTGCAGCGCTGCGCGAGACTGCGCCGCATGAATCCCGATACGCTCACCATGCCACCCGCCGGCACCGCGCTCGCCGGCCTGCGTGTGCTTGACCTCTCGCGCGTGACCGCCGGCCCCTGGTGCACGCAGACCCTGGCCGACCTGGGCGCCGACGTGCTGAAAATCGAGCGACCGCACGAAGGCGACGACAGCCGCAGCTGGGGCCCGCCCTTCATGCGCACCGAAACGGGCGAGGCCACCACGGAGTCGGTGTCCTTCGCTGCCGTCAATCGCGGCAAGCGCTCGATCGAGCTCGATTTCTCCGACCCGGCGCATGCGGCCATCATCCGCTCGCTGGCCGCACAGGCCGACGTGCTGGTGGAAAACTTCAAATTCGGCGCGCTGAAGAAATACGGTCTCGACTATGCGAGCCTGGCCGGGCTCAATCCGCGCCTGATCTACTGCTCGATCACCGGCTTCGGCCAGACCGGACCGTACCGCGCACGGCCGGGCTACGACACGATCATCCAGGGCATGTGCGGCCTGATGAGCATCACCGGCCAGCCCGACGGCGCGCCTGGCGGCGGCCCGCTCAAGACCGGGCTGCCCGTGATCGACCTGATGACCGGCCTGTATGCGGCGATCGGCGTGCTGGCGGCGCTGCAGCGCCGCACGGTGAGCGGGCAAGGCCAGCATGTGGATCTGTCACTGTTCGACGTGGGTGTCGCGTCGCTCGCGCATCTGGGTCTGCGCTATCTCACAGGCAACGGCCAGCCCAAGCGCCACGGCAATCGTCTGCCCATGGTGGCGCCCAGCGACGCCTACCCCTGCCGCGATGGGCGCGTGATGCTCATCGTCGGCAACGACTTGCAGTTCCGCCGTCTGTGCGATCTGCTTGGCCGGCCCGAACTGGCGGCGGACCCGCGTTTCGCCACCAACCCGATGCGCCTGGCGAACGCCGCCGCGCTGGACGAGCAGTTGTGCCAGGCGCTGGCCGGCATCGGCATGCATGACTGCGTGGAGCGCTGCGCCAAGGCCAACGTGCCCTGCGGCCCGATCAATGACATCGAGGGCGTGTTCGCGGATCCGCAGGTGAAGGCCCGCGAGATGGTGCGCTGGGTGGCGCACGCGGCCGGCGACCAGACCCCCGTCATCGCCAGCCCGGTGCGGCTGTCGGAGAGCCCGCCCGCCTGTGTCACCGGGGCGCCTGCGCTGGGACAACACAACACGGTGCTCGATGGCGTGCTGGACGCAGCGCGCGCAAGCGCCGCCAAGCGCGGCCCCGGAGCCATTGCGCCGGCCGTGCACTTGCCCTGGCCTGCGCCCGACACGTCGACGACCGGCCAGCCACCATAATCATCCAATCCCTTCTTGCCGATCGCCTCCGCCCTGCTCCATCCATGCGTACGCTCGAACGCGCCTTCGCCATCATCGGCTGCTTCTCGCCGAATCACTCCAGCCTCACGCTGCAGGAGATCGCGGACCGCATCGGGTTGGCCAAGTCCACCACCTTCCGCATCGTCGGCGCACTGGAGCAACTGGGCTATCTGGTGCGCCTGCCCGACTTGCGCTACAGCCTGTCGCTGGAGTTCGTGCGGCTGGCCGGCATCGCCAACCATTCGTTGGACGTGAGCCGGCTGCTGCGCCCGGTCCTGCAGGACCTGGTGATGAAGACCGGCGAGAACGTGTCGCTCAACTGCGTGCGCGGGCGCTTCCGCCACTGCGTGGACGTGGCGCGCTCCAAGTCGCCACTGGTGGGAATGAACCGGCCCGGCGAGGAGATACCGCTCGGCCTGGGCGCTGCCTCGATGGTCCTGATGGCATACATGAAGCCGCCGGCGCTGCGCGAGGCCATCGTGCCCGCAGCGGCCGCCGCCCGCTGCAGCGTCAAGGAGCTGGCCTCCATCATCGAAACCACGCGTCAGCAAGGCTATGCCGTCTCGCACGGCGGGGGCGTCAAATCGCTCACCGGGATCTGTGCGCCGATCTTCGACAGCGACGGGTCGGTGGACTACGCGCTCACAGTCGTCGTTCCCACCGGTCGCGTAGGTGGCCGCGTGACCGAACTGGTGGCACAGACCAAGGAAGCGGCCGTGGACGCATCGCAGCGGCTTGGTGGCACGGGCGGCCTCAGGCGGGCGAAGGCCTCGATGATGGGACGCCGCGCCGCGCGGTGAGGCGTCGGCTCGTTCAAGCCAACGGCACGGCCACCTTGCCGATCGCGCGGCGCTCTCCAACCTCGCGCAGCGCGTGGACGATGCGGTCGAACGCGAAACTCGCGGTGACTTCGGGGCGCAGGTGGCCGGCTTCGTACATCTTGCACAGCCGGCGCAGATTGGCCGCGGCCTTCTCGGGCGTGCGCTCCAGGTACAGGCGGTAGCTCACGCCAATGACCTGCGCCTGCTTGAGCAGCACCAGATTGCCCTTGATCTGCGGAATGACGCCGCTCGCATAGCCCGCGATGAGATGGCGACCGTAGGGTGCGATGGCCCGCAGCGCCGGCTCCGTGGTGTCGCCGCCCACCACGTCCAAGGTCACGTCGGTGCCGCGCCCAGCGGTGAAGTCGCGAATGCGCTCGGTGAGGTTTTCCCGGCTGATGTCGATGAGATGGTCGGCGCCGTTGGCGCGGCATTTCTCGAGTTTTTCCGACGAGCTCGCCACCGCGATCACCGTCGCGCCCAGGCCCTTGGCGATCTGGATCGCGCACAGGCCGATGCCACCCGAGGCGCCCAGCACCACCAGCGTCTCGCCGGACTGGAGCCGGCCGCAATCCACGAGCCCGTGGTAGGCGGTGCTGTAGACCAGCACGAAGCCCGCAGCCACCATGTCGTCCATGCCCGGGGGCACACGCTCGACCCGCACCCGCGGCACGACGACCTGCTCCGCGAAGCAGCCGTGGCCGGCATAGGTCATCACGCGGTCCCCCACGCGAAGATCGTCCACGCCCTCCCCGATCTCCAGCACGATGCCCATGCCTTCGACGCCGGGGACGAACGGCACCGGCGGCTTGACCTGGTACTTGCCCTGGGGCATGAGCACATCGGGCGGATTGACCGACGCGACGCGAATGCCGATGCGCACCTGGCCGGGACCGATCGCGGGCGGTGGAATGTCTTCGATGCGCAAGGCTTCCAGGGGGGCATAGTCATTGCAGACGAGAGCTTTCATGGGAGTGTTCCTGTCGTGATACGGGTCGACGCAACGGCCATGCGTTGCAAGGGCGCGGTCAGGTCGTCCGACCCGCCAGTTGACGGATGAAGCGGCGCAGCGCCCCCCACAGACTCCGCCGAAGCAGGCCTCCCAGCGACAGCGTCGCCGGCTCGGGGATCGCAGAGGACGGCTCGCGCGTTTTCTCATCCTCGTCGGGCAGGGTGCGGTCTGTCTGCCCTGAGGAGGCCGCCGATGCCTCCGGATCGCTTTCGTCGGACAGCTGCCGCGTCAGGGCCGCCGAGAAGTCGCTGAGCAGCTGCGCAGCCAGCACGGCACCGCCTGCGGCCGCGAAGGGCGCAAGCACGCCCTGCATGTCGGCCACCGAGCGCACAGAGACGATCGATCGCCCGGCAACGCCAGGCGCCTCGCGCACGTCGAACTCTGTACGCACGCTGATGCTCGCGCCACGGCCTGCCGCAGTGCCGCCGCCGGTGATCACACCCGTGCGGCGAGCCAGGTCGAACGAACAACGGACCTTGCCGGCAAAGCGCAGCTTCTTCGGCCCGAACGCGGCCGCCATGGTGCCGAGCCAGTGGCCGTCCTCGTCATGGCCTTCGATGCTGGCACCGGGCACGCATTGCGCGACGCGCGGTACGTCGGCAAGGCGCTGCATCACGCGGTCGGGCGATGCGGGCACTTCGAAGCTGTCGTTGAACTCGATCACTTCGCGGCCCCCGGCCGGCGCAGCAGCGGCGCCTGGTTGGGCACGCCATACTGCAGCTTGAGATAGGGATCGCTCACGACCGAAGGCGAGACGCGTGCATCGATCAGGAACAGCCCGCCGCAGGCGAACCCACGTCGAACGGCGGCTGCCGCGGAGGCCGGATCGCTCACCCGCTCGCCGTCTCCGCCCAGCGCGCGCGCCACGCCCACGAAATCCGGCGAGACGCTCCAACGCCCCAGCTCGGGCTCGAACTTCTTGGCGCGCAACTTGTGCACCTCGGCGCCGAAGCCGCAGTCGTTCCATATCAGCACCACAGCGGGCACCTTCTCCCGCGCAAAACTCTCCAGCTCCTGCAGATTCATCATCGCGGCACCGTCGCCCTCCATCACCAGGTGGGGACGGCCCGCGCGGGCAATGCCGATGCCCAGTGACAGCGGCAGCGTCTGGCCAATGGCACCGAACTGGTAGGACAGATGGATGTCGACTTCGGCCCCCATGGCGCCATACATCAGCGGGAAGGCCCAGAAATGTCCGGCGCCGATGGTGACCACCGCATCCGCCGGCAACACGTGTGCGAGCGCCGAGGCCAACGCGCGCGGATCCATCCCGTCGCCAGGCTCTTCGCGTGGAGCCGACGGCCCGTCCAGCGCGGCGCGCGCGGCGGCCGTGCGCGAACCCTCGCGCGCCTTCGGCAACCGTCGACGCACCGCCTCGAGCAGCGCGAGCGTCGCGGCAGCGGCATCTCCCCGCACGTAGAGGCCGGGCAGCACGCCCAGGTCGGGCGGCGATGGGGCAACGTCGATGCGCGCGACCTTGGCATCGGGAAACAGCAACCCACCCTCGGTCGTGTAATAGCCGAGTTCGGCCCCCACGCCGAGCACGAAATCGGCGCCGGCGAGCACCTCCTCGGCCGGCGCGGCGGCGAAGGCGCCGGCAAGCCCCACATCCCAGTCGTGGCCGAGGAACAGCCCCTTGGCCTTGAGCGACGTGGCCAGCAGAGCGCCGACGTGGTCCGCCAACGCGATCAAGGCTTCGCGTGCGCCCGCAACCTTGGCGCCCCAGCCGGCCACGATCACGGGTCGCTCGGCGGCCAAGAGCTCGTCCGCCAGCTGCTCGAGCGCATGGACGTCGGGCGCCGGCGCCGGCACAAGAAAATCCCGGGCGGGCCGATAGTCGAAGTCCCAGTCGATCGACTGCTCCTGCACGTCGCCGGGCAGATTCACCGCAACGGGTCGCCGCCTCGTGCGCGCGATGTGGAAGGCCTCGGCCATCTCCCTGGCCACATTGCCCGCGCCGGTGATCGGCACGAACTCGCATTCGCAGGCTTGCACGAATCGGCGCTGATCGAACTTCTGGACGTTGTTCAGGTCGGCCATCGGCACATCGCCGACCACCAGCACCAGCGGCGTGCGGTTGCGCGCAGCGGCCAGCAGCGACGTCCCCAGCTGGGTCAGACCAGGTCCCGAGGTCACCGTCGCCACGCCGACGCCGCCGCAGGCGCGTGCATGTCCGTCGGCCATGGCCACGGCGGCCGCTTCATGGCGTGCACTGCAGATGCGCACGCCCCCTTGGCAATGCAGCGCCTGCCAAAAACCCATGTTGGCGTCGCCCAGCAGGCCGAACACCGTCTCACAGCCCTCGGCTTTCACCGCACGCGCAACCGCCTCGTAGACCTTCATTGGTTCGTCCCGTCGTATTCCTTCGTTGCGGCGCATGGTAAGCGGCACGAGGGCGAGAGAACGACCTGGTTCCACTGCTCGGAACCACCGCCGGACACGGGTCCGAACCGCCGGCCGCGTTTCAGGCCCTCGGGGCGCAGGAGAAGCCGCCCCAGCCGGGAGCCAGAGCGCGTTCGAGTTCGGCGCAGGCCGACAATAGCCGGCCATCGGCGCCGGGGCGTGCCGCCACGTGCAGTCCTACCGGCAAACCGTCGACGAAGCCTACCGGCAGCGTTGCCGCCGGCGCCCCGGCAAAGTTGGACCACCACAAGCGCGACATCGCGTCCGAACCGACTGCCTGCGACCGTGCCGGAGGCGGCGCGACATGTCCGAGCGTGCACGACATCAGCAGGTCCACCTGGCGGAACAGCGGCCATACCCGCGCCATGAAGAGCCGGCGCGTCTCCAGCGCCAGCGCATAGGCGCTTCCGCTGTGTGCACGCGCACGCGCAAGCCGCGCCTGCACCGCGGACGACATTGCGGCGAGCCGTGCGTCGTCGAGATGGCCGGCGGCTTGCATCAAGCCCAATCGGTCGCAATCCGAGAGCACGCCGAATGCCGCTTGGCCCTCGGCGTCGGCGTCCGGTGCAAAGGGTGCGGCGGTAAACGGCCAGCCGAGATCTCGGCACAGCGCCTGCGCGGTTTGCTCGACCCGTTGCAGCACGCGCGCGTCGCTGGGCAGGTCCGGCCGCTCCGCCCACGCAACACGCAGATGCGCGACGCGCGTCTGCCGCTGCGTCGTCAACGGCTTCAGCGGCTGGGGCCAGGGCCAGGTCGCAGGGTCGCTCGGGTCGGCGCCGCTGATCGCCGAGAGCAGCAGCGACGCGTCGCGCGTGCTGCGGGCCATCGGCCCGATGGCGCACAGCATGTGATTGACGCCGAAGTTGCCGTAGCGCGGCACGCGGCCACCCGAGGGCGCAAAACCGAACACGCCGCACAGCGCGGCGGGGTAGCGTATCGAGCCACCCGTGTCGGTCGCCAGGGCCAGCGGACCGATCCCTGCCGCGATGGCGGCCGCCGCGCCGCAGGACGAAGCGCCTGCGATGCGATCGGCCCGCCACGGATTTCGGCAGAGGCCGTACAGCGGGCTGCCCGGCTCCAGCAGCATCGAGAGCTCGGACAGGTTGGTCTTGGCGAACACCACCGCGCCCGCTCCTCGTGCCCGCGCCACCGCGGGTCCCTCCCCGCTCGGCACGTGCTCCGCGAAAGCGCGCGATCCTCCACTGGTGCGCAAGCCGGCGGTGAAGAGATCGTCCTTCACCGACAGCGGCACCCCCTGCAGTCCTGCGCTGCCCGGCCTTGCGGCGGATGGTCCCGGCAGACGGGCGACTGCAGCTCGCGCGTCCTCGTCGAATACGCTGGTGAATGCGCCCAGCGCCCTGCCGCGCGACCGGGCGGCAGCCAGTACTGCATCGAGGGCTTCGGCGGGTGTCAGATCGCCGTTTTCGTAGGCCGCCAACAGGCGCCACGCCGGCCAGTCGGCCAGATCCGGCACGTCGGCCCGCGTGGGTCGCCAGTCAGGTGACGAATTCTTCGCCCCGCCGGCTGCAGGTTCACGCACGCGCGGGCCTCTGGGCCTCGGGTGTGTAGTCCACCGAGCAGAAGCCGCCGCCCTGAAAGCGGCGAGCCACGGCATTGCCCTTGGGCGGCACCTTCCCGGCCCACGCGTCGGCCGAATCCTGCGGCTCCCAGCCGATGCGCGCGCGATCGTCGGCGCCCCACCAGCTTGCCGCGTTGCGCGACGTAGCCCATACCACGGCACAGCCGGTTGTCGGCGCTTCGATGCTGCGCACAACCAGCCGCGCCAAGTCCGCGCGCGACAGCCACGTGGCCAGCATGCGCTCGTCGGTGGGCTCCTCGAAGCACGAGCCGATGCGCAACAGGACGCTCTCCACGCCGTTGCGGTCCCAGAAGAAGCGCGCCAACATCTCGCCGACCACCTTGGAAATGCCGTAGTAGCTGTCGGGGCGCATCGTGCAGTCCGCGCCCAAGTTCGCGCTGCCGTTCGATGCATCCAGGTCCGGTCGTTCGTGAAAGCCCACGACATGGTTGGACGACGCGTAGATCACGCGACAACCGGCCATCCGCGCCGCCTCGTACACGTGGTACGTCCCGCGCATGTTCGGGCCGATGACAGCCTCGAAGCTGCCGTACTCCACCAAGCCGCCGAGGTGCACGATCGCGCGGCATCCCCGCGCCAGCCGCTGCAACGCAGCCGCGTCGTTGAGGTCGGCAGCTTCGAAGCTCGAGCCGTCGGCAATCGCGCCCGGAAAGGGCGCCCGGTCGGTCAGGCGCAGTCGCCAGCCCAGTGCGAACAGCCGGGCGGCCAGCGCGACGCCCAGCTTGCCGCTCGCGCCGGTCAGCAGCACGGGTCGGGTATCGCCGGGAGGTCCGGGCATGCCGGTCGTCGCATGGAAGGTCATGGTCGGTCCTCGAACAGTGAGACAGGCGCGCCGGGCCCAGGCGCCGGCAGTCGCAGCAGCCCGCCGGAAGCCGGATACCGGGCGAGCGCGCCGGCCGAGAGGGCACGTCGCAGCGAAGTGACATACAGCATATCGTCTGCAAAACAGGGCATCGTCGGCGCGCAAACGGGCAGATGCAGCGTGCGCAGCAATCGTCCGTCGGGGGCGAAACAGTTGAGGCATCCTGCGGACACGCCCGCCGACCAGTAGTTGCCGATGGCATCGCACGCGGCACCGTCGGGCCTGCCCTGCAGCGCATCGGGCGCGGCGATGCGACGCCGGTTCGACGGTGTGCCTGTGGCGGCATCGAAATCCCAGCAGTCGATCCAAGGGCCGCGACTGTCGGAGTTGAACATCGTTCGACCGTCGGCACTCCAGGCCAGGCCATTCGCAGTGCGTGCATCGATGCGCCAGCGTCGCACTTGGCCGCGCGGGTCGATGCGCAGCAGCCAGCCGTCCGCCTGCTTGTCGGCCCGTTCGTCGCAGGTACCCACCCAGAACGCTCCATCGGGTCCGACTTTTCCGTCATTCAGGCGCAAGTGCGGCGGCAGATCGGCGACGTCGGCCAAAGGTCGCAGTACAGCATGCGCGCTGTCCGGATCGAACAGCACCACCGAATTCCTCAGCGCGACGACCAGCGCGCCGGAGGCGCACAACCCCATGCTGCCCACCGGGGCCGGCAGCATGCAGGTTCTGCGTTCGCCGGAGGAGACATGCATCGCATGGATGCGGCCGGCGTAGATGTCGCAGAACCAGACGCAGCCACGACGCGCGTCCCAGACGCAGCTCTCGCCGACATCGCAACGCAGATCCCAGACCAGTTCGGCCGCAGCAACCTGCACGAGCGGCAGCGTATCGGGTCGCGCTGAATCGGCATGCTGCATGGGCTGGCTGGCCTGCGCCCTCAGTCGAGCCTCGCGCCCGAAATCTTGACGCGGTCGGCCGCAGATGCTCGATCCCGCCTGAGGAATTCCGCAAACTCCGCCGGACTGTCGCCGACTGTCTGCAGTCCCCAGGTGGCCTCGGCGCGTTGGCTGAACTCGGGATGGCGCACGATGCGCGAGACCTCGGCCGCCAAGCGGTTCACGGCTTCGGCGGGCGTTCCCTTGGGCGCCACCAGCCCGAGATAGAAGGCCGCCTCGAAGTTCGGATAGCCCGCCTCCGTGAAAGTCGGCACCTGCGGCAAGGTACGACTGCGCGAAGTCCCCGATGCCGCCAGCGGCACGAGTTGCCCTTTCTCGATGTAGGGCGCCACGCCGGCTGCCGCGCTGAACATCGCGTCGACACGCTGGGCGACGAGGTCCGGCAGCGCGGCGGTGATGCCCTTGTACGGCAGATGATTGACCCTGAAGTCCGCCTGCCTCGCAAACCATTCCATCGCCAGGTGCGTGGAGTTCCCGACACCGGCCGAGGCATAGGGCAAGGGCTGTGCCAACGACTTCGCTCGCGACACGAATTGTGCGAGGTTGCCCACCCCCACCGCTGGAGGCACGACCATCACCATGTGGCAGTCAGCCACGCGCGTGACGGGCACGAAGTCGGTTGCAGGGTTGTAAGAAAGCTTGGCGAACAGTTGAGCGTTGAGCGCAAGCGCGGCGTCGGTCGCGAACAGGAAGGTGTAACCATCCGGCCGGGCCTTCGCCACATGGTCCGCAGCGATGGATTCGTTGGCCCCCGGCCGGTTGTCGATGACGACCGGCTGATGCAAGACATCGGACAGCTTCTGCCCGACGGCGCGGGCAACGATGTCGGTGGGACCGCCCGGTGCATACGGCACGACCAGCGTCACAGGACGATCGGGATAGGCAGCTTGCGCCTGAGCCACCGATCCAGCGAAACCCCACACGACAAGTAATGCCGCACCAAACGTTCTGCAACCCATGGCATGTCTCCTTTTCAGAAGGTTTGCAGCGTAGGCAGAGTCGGTGCGCGCCGCGTCACGGTTCCGCGCCACGGAACTGACCTGACCGGCTTTTCCGATCCAGGTTGCACGGGCGCCGGATCGTCTGCAACTCTCTTGCCGCGGCTGAGAAGCTGCCTTTCGCTACAACGATGCGGAAAACCTGGGTCAGTTCAATGGCATCCATCGAATCCCGTCGTGCACGTGTCCTAAAGCGCTCCAACCTCGTGTGATGTTCCATCGAGTCGCAGGAGAGTCGGAGGAAGAATCATCAAGAGGAAAGGACATAGAGCTTACCCATGCGGTGGCCGCCTCGTGCCAGACATGAAGGGTGCATCGGCACCCTGGGAATACTGTCCCGAAGCATTCCCAGCGTCAGGCGATCCGGCGACCACATCATTGTGTCCACGCGCGCGCTCTCCCTGTCGCATGGCATAGCGGTGAGCTCCCAACACCTCCATGCCTACTGAGAAGCCATCTCATGCCTCGTGGCATGAAAGCTGCAAGAAGGGTGACGTACCACCGCAGCCATGCATGAGAAGGCCATTGAACCGCGGCTGGCTCGCATCCTGCTGCGCATGGCCCAACAGTGGGGTCGGCGCGAGCAAGGGAGTGTTCGGCTGGATGCGCCCATCACCCACCAGGAAATCGCCAACATCGCCGGTGCCAGCCGGCAGACCGTGAGCCAGATCCTCAAGCAGTTCGAACGCGCCGGCTGGCTGCGCGTCGACCGGCGCCGGCTCATCATCGTCGAGCCCCGGGAGCTTGCCAGGATCGTCGCCTCGGACAGTCGCCCGGCGACACCGAGCGAAGACGGCGCTTGAGCCTCCGATCGGCCGGATCGGGCCTACGGCGCGCTCATCCCGGCGCGAGCAGCCCGACCCAGCCCTGCTGCATCCCGGGATCCGCTGCGCCCATGTGCACCTCGCGCCCTCCAGCCAGCGTCCGGACCGCATGCAGCGCGGGCAGCCGTTCCTCGGGCACGACCAGAGGATCGTCGCTGAGCACCGCGAGGTCGGCCCACTTGCCGGGCGCCAGCGTGCCCTTGCGGTCCTCCTCGAAGCTCAGGAAGGCGCCGTTGCGCGTGATCGTCGCCAGCGCCTGCAGGCGGTCGATGCGCTGGCCCGGGCCGATCACGCGGCCGGTGGTGCGCTCGCGCCGGGCGATGGCGGCCCAGACGGCGGCGAACGGGCTCACGGGAATGTTGTCGCTGCCCGCCGCCACGTCGATGCCGGCCTCCAGCAGCAGCTTCTGCGGCACGAAGCCGTTGCCCGCGTCGGGCTCGTCCAGGTGCTCCGCACCGTTCTTCCACAGCATGTAGAACGGGATCGTGGTCACGCACAACCCCAGCCGCCGCAGCCGCGGCAGGTCGGCGGCATCCAGGCGGCCGACATGCTCGACCACCCAGCGCCGTCCGGCCAGCGGGAAGCGCCGGTCGACCGCCTCCAACACGTCGAGCACCTCGGGCAGCCGATCGATCACCACCACGTGCACGCGCAGGTCGAACTCCGCCGCCAGCCAGGCGTAGTCGCGGAAATCCTCGATGCGGTTGGCCCACTCGACGAAGCCGGACCAGCCGGTGTTGGGCAGCGCGCGCCGCACGGCCTGCGCCGTCGCGCGCTGGCCGCCCAGACCGATGAAGACGCCGCCGACCGAGAACCAGGGATCGCCGGTGCCGCGGCCGCGCGCGAACGCCAGCCAGTCGCGCATGGCGCGGCGCGCCTCGGCCGCATCGTCCCAGGTGGGGCTGACGCACAGGCGGGTGCGCATGGTCAGGCCGCCCTCCTCCCACAGCGCGCGGTAGACCGCGATGGTCTCGGGGGCCGAGCCGTGGCCTTCGTAGACGCTGGTGGTGCCGAAGGCGTGGTACAGCGGCAGCGAGCGCCGCAGGCCCTCCAGGCGGTCGGCGAAGCCGAAGGCCGGCACCTGCGTGAGGATGGAGAACTCCACCAGCGGGCGCTTGTTGCGCTCCACGATCACGCCCGAGGGTTGGCCGTCGGCGCCGATCTCGATGTGCAGCCCCTCGCAGTCGGGGCAGGTGTCGGCCGTGATGCGGTTGCGCGCCAGCGCCAGCGAGTTCAGCGCGCTGTAGCCCGGCGGCACGCCCCAGTTGCCGAACAGGCCGGGGATGTAGACCGGGTGCGCGGGCGCGGCGGCGTCCAGTTCGTGGCGGGTGGGCATGCGCCGCTCGGCGAGGTTGTCCGGGCCGCCGAAGAAGAACGGCGGCCGGCCCACCGGCATGGTGACGATCCACTCGCCCTCGGGCCGCCGCTGCGCCTCGCGCCGCACCACCTCCAGCACGTCGGCGATGCTGCGCGCGTGCGCCAGCGAGGGGCGCAGCGTCTTCAGGCCCTCGCGCTCCATGTGGGCGTGGGCGTCGATGATGCCCGGCACCACGGTGCGGCCCTCGAGGTCGATGCGCCGCGTGCGCGGCCCGGCCAGCGCCAGGATCTCCTCGTCGCTGCCCACGGCCGCGATGCGCTCGCCCGCCACGGCCACGGCCTGCGCGGGCGCCGCGCCCGGCTCCATGGTGAGCACCCGGCCGCCGGTGAGCACCAGGTCCGCGCTCACCGGCGCCCCTCCGCGCCGTACCAGGGAAAGAGCCGGTGCAGCAGCCAGGCGAAGAGCTGGTCGGCGGCGAAGCCGATCGCGCCCAGGTAGATCAGGCCGACGAACATGATGTCCACGCGGAACACCAGGTGCGCGAAGGAGATGAGAAAGCCCAGCCCCTTCTCGGCACCGACAAGCTCGGCCGCGACCAGCACCACGAAGGCGACCGAGGTCGCCTGCCGCAGGCCCGCGAACACGAAGGGCAGCGCGGCCGGCAGTGCCACCTGCACGATGGCCGCCATGCGGCCGGCGCCCAGGGTCGCGGCCGAGCGCAGGAACACCGGCGGGATGTCGCGCACCCCGATGAAGGTGTTGACCCACACCGGGAAGAAGGCGCCCCAGGCGATCAGCATCACCTTGGACAGGTCGCCGAGCCCGAACCAGACGATCGCCAGCGGCACCACCGCGATCGCGGGGATGGCGCGCAGGCCGTGCAGCACGGGGTCGCTGAGCTGTCGCAGCGCCGTGAAGTGGCCGGTGAGCACGCCGGCCGCGATGCCCAGCGAGGAGCCCAGCAGGAAGCCCCACAGCGCGCGCAGCAGGCTCGCGCCCAGGTGCGGCCAAATCTCGCCGGTGCCCCAGGTCATCTGCGCGAACACGCCGGCGATCTGCGAGGGCGGCGGGAACATCTTGAGGTTGATGCCGGGCACCACGCGCGGCGCGATCTCCCACACGGCGAGGAACAGCAGGCACCCGGCGATGCCCAGCGCGATCCGCCGGCGCAGCGCGCCGCGCCGCGCCCGTTCGCGCCGCTGCAGGAACGCGTGCTCGATGGCCGTGCGGGGGCCGTCGGCGGGCGGCGGCGCGGCCGCGTGCGCGGTTTCGAAGGGATGGACGGCGCTCATTGGAGAACCTCAGCCGGCGCATCGCCGTGCAACTGCTCGAAGGCCGCACCGATGCGCGCATAGACCGCGCCGAAGGCCGGGTCGCCGCGCTCGCGCGGATAGGCCAGCGGCACTTCGACGATCTCGCGGATGCGCCCAGGGTGCGGGCTCATCACGACAATGCGCTGGGCCAGGAACACCGCCTCCTCGATGTTGTGCGTGATGAAGAAGATCGACAGCCCCAGCTCCCGCCAGATGCGCAGCAGTTCGCGCTGCAGCGACGCGCGCGTGAGCGCATCGATCGCGGCAAAGGGTTCGTCCATCAGCAGCACCTGCGGTTGCGTGGCCAACGCCCGCGCCACCGCCACGCGCTGCCGCATGCCGCCCGAGAGCTCGAACGGATAGCGCTCGGCTGCATGCGCCAGGCCGGTCAGTGCCAGCAGTTCGTCGGCCCGGGCGCTGCATTCGGCCTTGCCCAGCCCCTGTTGCCTGAGGCCGAACTCCACGTTTCGCCGCGCCGTGAGCCACGGGAACAGCGCATACTCCTGGAACACCACCCCGCGATCGGGACCCGGCGCGGACACCGGCCGCCCTTGCACTTCCACGGTACCGGCCGTCGGGCGCAGGAAGCCCGCGATGACATTCAGCAACGTCGTCTTGCCGCAGCCGCTCGGGCCGATGGCGCAAACGAACTCGCCCGCGCCGATGTCCAGATCCACGCCTGTCAGCGCCCAGTGCAGCTCGCCGCCGGCGGATGCATAGAGCTGGGAAACGCCGCGCAGCGAAACCGCCGGCGGCAGCGTCTGCGCGGCCATCAGGCGATCGTCACGCGCTCGGGTGCCGCGGCGCGCAGGGCATCGGTGTAGATCAGCTTGCGATACAGCGCGCGCAGATCCTCCTTCGGCCGCTGGGCCAGGCCCGCCTCGATGGCCCATTCGCCGTTGAGCACCAGGTCGTCGAGCAGGCGCTCGTCGAGCCGCACGCCGACCTGGATCGTGTTCAGCCCGGCCTGCGTCGCCTCCACCGATGCCTTGGTGCGTTCGGCCACCAGCGCGGTCGCCTGCTCCGGCTGCTCCAGGTAGAAACGCTCCGCTTCCAGCAGTGCGCGCACGGCGCCTTCCACCAGCCGGGGCTGGCGTTGCACCACTTCCTGCGGCGCGGCCAGCAGATAGTGGCTCAGGAACACCTTCTCCAGCCCGTCGTCGGGCAGCAGGCGCACCTTCCCGGGATTGTCGGCCACCGCCTTCTGGCCGGAGTCGAAGCCCCAGGCAAAGGCGTCGACGTTTCCCTGCCCGATCGCCGTGACCGCATCGGGGCCGCGCAGGTTGACCAGCGTCACGTCCTTGGGCGTGAGGCCCCACAGCGAGAGATAGCGCGCCAGGAAGTAGTGCCCGCTGGTTCCCAGCGGCGTGGCGACGCGCTTGCCCTTGAGCTGCGCCGGCGTGTCGATGCCTCGGTCGGTGCGCGCCGCCACCACCATGCCGCTGGACAGGCGCGTGAACTCCGCCACGATCACGGCCGGCACGCCGTTGGCGCCGGCCAGGCCCACGACGCTGTCGGTGGCTGTGGCGAAGTGCGCCTTACCCGCCAGCGCGGCATCGAAGGCCAGGCGCCCGGAGGTGAAGGCCAGCGTGCTGGCCTCGATGCCCTGCGGCTTCCACAGGTTCCTGCTGGACACCAGGTAGGGGATTGCCCAGCTGAATCCCTGGCTCTCCGCGACCACGATCCTCTCCGCAGCCGCAGCGTGCGCGAACGGAGCCGGCGCCAGGGCGAAGCCTGCCAGGCCGATGCCGAAGCGGCGGCGGTCGATGCGTGGATGTCGGACTTGCATGAACAATTTCTCCTGTGGGACGAGCGAATCAATACGGCCGGGGACCCAGCCATGGCCTCGGGGCAGTTGCACGGTGATGAGGTACCCCGGTGGGTCACGCAGCATGTGCCGGCGTGCGTGCGCCAGCACCAGCCGAATTCCGAGCGGCGCATCGCGGTGCGTCGGCCAGCTCGAAGACGTGCGCCATCGGCTGCAGCGCCAACGCACTAACGCCCCGGCAAAACGCAAAGGTACCGCGCCGGGTGCCCACGGCCAACATCGGTTTCCGCGCTTGCATATGCGCAATTCTTCCGAGAGTGCGGCAGGAAGCCCCGCTCGCGGCCTCTCTGGATGTCGATGCCTGGCTCGCGCGCATGGGCAAGGCAGCGATCGAGGCGCTGTAGCCCCCAGCCGGCCTCAGACCCGCCCGCGCCAGGGCACCAGCCGGCTTTCGCCCCAGCGCATCAGCAGGTCGAAGCCCCATGCCACCAGGCCGATGACGAAGATGCCCATCACCACCAGATCGGTGCGCAGGAAGTTGGACGCGTTGAGCACCATCTGTCCCACGCCCACGGTGGCGGCCACCATCTCAGCGGCCACCAGCGTGGTCCAGCCGAAGCCGATGGCGATGCGCAGGCCCACGAGGATCTCCGGCAGCGCCGCCGGGACCACCACGTGCCGCACGATCTGTGCGCGGCTGGCGCCCAGCGAGGCGGCGGCATTGATCTGCTCGATGCTGGCGCTCTTCACGCCGGCCTTGGCCGCCAGCGCGATGGGCGCGAAGCAGGCCAGGTAGATCAGCACGATCTTGGACGCCTCGTCGATGCCCAGCCAGATCACGATCAGCGGCAGGTAGGCCAGCGGCGGCAGCGGCCGGTAGAACTCGATGGGCGGGTCGAACACGCCGCGCGCGATACGGCTCACGCCCATGGCGATGCCCACCGGCACCGCCGTGACCACCGCCAGCGCGAAGGCGCCGAAGACGCGGATCGCGCTCCACGTCAGGTGCTCCAGCAGCGGCTGGCCGCCCTGCACGCGGCCGGCCCAGGCGTCCTGGAAGGCGCGGTAGACCGCCTCGGGCGCGGGCAGGAACAGCGGCGGCACCCAGCCGCGGTGCGTGGCCAGCCACCACAGGGCCAGCAGCACGGCGACGCAGCCCAGGCTGATCCAGCGGCTGGAACCCGCGCCGGGCAGGCGGAACGGCGCCACCGGCGGCAGGCTGGCGGCGTCGGGAACCGGCGGCGGCCCGGTCACGCCTGCGCTCCGGCCGGCTCGGGCGCGACCTCGGCGGCCTGCGGGCCGACCCATCCCAGCACGCGCTCGCGCCAGGCGATGAAGTCGGCGCCGGACTTCACGGCCCGCGCGCCCTGCCCCGCCAGGTACGCGCGGTTGAAGCCCAGCGCGTGCTGCCGGGCAATGCGGCCCGGGCGCGGCGTCATGACGATCAGGCGCGAGGCCAGGAACAGCGCCTCCTCCACGTCGTGCGTGATGAAGAAGATGGTCTTGCCCGTGCGCTGCCACAGGCGCAGCACCAGCTCCTGGATCGACTCGCGCGTGAACGCGTCCAGCGCGCCCAGCGGCTCGTCCATCAGCAGCACCTGCGGGTCGCTGGCCAGCGCCCGGGCGATGCCCACGCGCTGCTGCATGCCGCCCGAGAGCTGCCACACCGGCGCCTGGGCGAAGGCCTCCAGCCCGACCAGCGCCAGCTTCTCGGCCGCGACCGCGTGCCGCTGCGCGCGCCCGATGCCGCGCAGCCGCAGGCCCAGCGCCACGTTGTCGATCACGTTCAGCCAGGGCATGAGCGCGTGCTTCTGGAACACCACGCCGCGCTCGGCGCCGGGTCCCGCGACCGGCCGGCCGTCGAGCACGATGCGTCCCGAGGAGGGCTGCGTGAAGCCCGCGATGCAGTTCAGCAGCGTGGTCTTGCCGCAGCCCGAGGCACCGAGCGCGACGACGAATTCGCCGGGAGCGATGTCCAGGTCCACCCCGCTCAGGGCGAGCACCGGCGCCGTGCGCCGCGCCGCGGCGTAGCGCACGTTCACGCCACGGATCTGCAGGCCCGAGGCACCGGCCTCACTTGGCATTCAGGACCCAGCGCGGATTGACCCCGACCGAATAGTCCGGCAACACGCTCTGGATCGTGCCCTGCTCCTTGAGGAAGGCCGCAGTGGCTGCCAGCGACAGCGCGGCCGCCGAATCCTTGCCGCCGCCCAGCCACTTGCCCGATGCCTGCTCGGCCGGCGGCACGAAGGCATAGAGTGCGAGGCTCGCAGGCACCGACGGCGCCTCGGCGCCGCTCCACTTCGCCACCGCCTGCACCTGCGGCGACGCGGCCGTCCATGCGGCCTGGTCCTGCACGTAGCTGCGATCGGCATCGGCGAGCACCTGCACGAACTGCGCGAGGAAGGCGTCATGGTCCTTGGCGAAGGCCTTGGTCACGGCCAGCCCGTCGAAGGTGGCCTTGCCGGTCCTGGCCGCGATCTGGCCCGAGGTGACGATGACCTTGCCGTTCTGCTTGACCTTGGCCAGCGCCGGGTCCCAGACGAAGGTGGCATCGATGTCGCCGCGCTCCCACGCCGCGAGGATCTCCGGCGGACGCAGGTTCAGGATCTGCACCGTCTTCGGGTCCACGCCGGCATCCTGCAGCGCCACCAGCGCATGGAAGTGCGTGGTGGACACGAAGGGCAGCCCGATCTTCCTGCCCTTCAGGTCGGCCAGCGTGTTCACGCCCGAGCCGTTGCGCGCCACCAGGGCCTCGGCGTCGTTGATGTTGTCGAGGATCCAGAACACCTCGATCGGCACACCCTGCGACAGCGCCGAGGCGAAGGGCGAGGAGCCCGCCTCGCCGATGTGGATGGCCCCGGACGCCAGCGCGCGCACCACCTCGGCGCCGCTGCCCAGCTTGCGGTAGGTGACCTTGTAGCCGGTGCGCTTCTCCACCTCGCCGGTCTCCTGCGCGTAGCGCCAGGGCACGACCATGTCCTGGTAGCCGATCACCACCTCCTTCCTCTGCGCCCAGGCGCCGCCGGCCAGCGCGGCGGCCAGCAGCAGCGCGGCGCCCCTCAGCGCGGATCTGCGTGTGTTCAAGTCTCTTCTCCTTCGGTCGTGACGTAAGAAAAAAAGCGCGCACGCGGCACGCCCGCGTGCGCGCTCCCGGATCGGATGCCGATTCAGAACTCCGGCCCGCCGAAGCCGCCCGGCGCACCGCCTGCAGGCGCCGCCGCCGTCTCGTCCTTCGGTGCCTCGGCCACGATGGCCTCGGTGGTCAGGATCAGGCTGGCCACGGACGCCGCGTTCTGCAGCGCCGTGCGCGTGACCTTGGCCGGATCGAGCACGCCCTGCTCGACCAGGTCGCCGTAGGTGCCGTTGGCGGCGTTGTAGCCTTGGTTGCCCTCGCCTTCGAGCACGCGGGCCACGACCACGCTCGCCTCGTCGCCGGCGTTGGCGACGATCTGGCGCAGCGGCTCCTCGATGGCGCGCAGCACCAGCTTGATGCCGGCCTCCTGGTCGGCGTTGTCGCCCTTGAGCTTGCCGGCCTTGAGCACCGCCTGCTTGGCACGCAGCAGCGCCACGCCGCCGCCGGCCACCACGCCTTCTTCCACCGCCGCGCGGGTGGCGTGCAGGGCGTCTTCGACGCGGGCCTTCTTCTCCTTGAGCTCGACTTCCGTGGCGGCGCCGACCTTGATCACCGCCACGCCGCCGGCCAGCTTGGCCACGCGCTCCTGCAGCTTCTCGCGGTCGTAGTCGCTGGTGGCCTCATCGATCTGCACGCGGATCTGCTTGACGCGCGCCTCGATGTCCTTGGCTTCGCCGGCGCCGTCGATGACGGTCGTGTTCTCCTTGCCCACCTCGATGCGCGCGGCCTGCCCCAGGTCGGCCAGCGTCACCTTTTCAAGCGTGAGGCCCACCTCCTCGGCAATGACCTTGCCGCCGGTGAGGATGGCGATGTCCTCCAGGATGGCCTTGCGGCGGTCGCCGAAGCCAGGCGCCTTGACGGCCACGACCTTCAGGATGCCGCGGATCGAATTGACCACCAGCGTCGCCAGCGCCTCGCCCTCGACTTCCTCGGCGATCACCAGCAGCGGGCGGCCTGCCTTGGCCACGGCTTCGAGCGTGGGCAGCAGCTCGCGGATGTTGCTGATCTTCTTGTCGAACAGCAGCACGAAGGGGTTGTCGAGAACGGCCACCTGCCGGTCGGCATTGTTGATGAAGTACGGCGAGAGGTAGCCGCGGTCGAACTGCAGGCCCTCGACCACGTCCAGCTCGTTGTTCAGGCTCTTGCCGTCCTCGACCGTGATCACGCCTTCCTTGCCCACCTTGTCGATGGCGTCCGCGATGATCTGGCCGACGTCCCAGTCGGAGTTGGCGGAGATGGCACCGACCTGCGCGATCTCCTTGCTGGTGGTGGTGGGCTTGGCGATGGCCCTGATCTCCTCGACCAGGGCGACGACGGCCTTGTCGATGCCGCGCCTGAGGTCGGCCGGGTTCAGGCCCGCGGCCACGTACTTGAAGCCCTCGCGCACGATGGCCTGGGCCAGCACGGTGGCGGTGGTGGTGCCGTCGCCGGCGTTGTCGCTGGTCTTGGAGGCGACCTCCTTCACCAGCTGCGCGCCGATGTTCTCGTACTTGTCCTTGAGCTCGATCTCCTTGGCGACCGAGACACCGTCCTTGGTGACCGTGGGCGCGCCGAAGCTGCGCTCGAGCACCACGTTGCGGCCCTTGGGGCCGAGCGTGACCTTGACCGCGTCGGCCAGGACGTTCACACCGCGCACGATCTTGGCGCGGGCATCGTCCGCGAATACGACATGTTTGGCTGCCATGCTGATTTCTCCTTGTTCGAATGAGTGGTTCTTCAGGCCTCGATCACGCCGAGCACGTCTTCCTCGCGCAGCACGAGCACCTCGTCGCCGCCGAGCTTGACGGTCTGGCCGCTGTACTTGCCGAACAGCACACGGTCGCCGGCCTTGACGTCGGGCACGATGCGCCCGCCCTTGTCGTCGCGCTTGCCCGGCCCCACCGCCAGCACTTCGCCCTGCTCCGGCTTCTCGCCGGCCGAGTCGGGGATGACGATGCCGCTGGCGGTGCGTGTCTCGGGCTCGCTGCGCTTGATGATGATGCGATCGTGCAGGGGTCGGATGGATGACATGGTGCGATGAACTCCTCGGGGGATGACTGGAAGGGGCGCGGCCGGCGAGCACGCGTTGGCAGCACTCGGGCCGGGCGACTGCCATTCTTCTGTGCCGGCGCCGGCGCCGGAACGAAGGCTTTGGCAGATGCTTGCTCGCAAAACGAAGATCGGAAGGGGCGCCCCGCCCGCATCCGCTCATGCGCGGATCGCGCTTGCTTATGCGGGAATATCGGTTCCCCTTGCGGCTCTGCGCTTCTAGCATCGCAGCCTTTCCAGACGGCCCGCTCCTACAGATGCACCACCAACGACGACGACTCCTGCAGGGCTTCACCGCCGCGGCGCTGACCGCCGCGGTGCTCGCGCCGGCACGGGCGGCCGAGGAGCGCACGCTGCGCATCGGCTACCAGAAGTTCAACACGCTCAACATCCTCAAGGGCACGGGCGGGCTGGAGAAGGCGCTCAAGCCGCTGGGCTGGAACGTGCGCTGGTCCGAGTTCCTGGCCGGGCCGCAATTGACCGAGGCGCTCAACGCCGGCGCCATCGACTTCGGGCATGCGGCCGACACGCCCTCCGCCTTCGCCAACGCGGCCGGCGTCAAGGCCGTGTACCTGGGCGCCGAGCAGCCCTACCCCAAGGGCATCGCGATCTTCGTCGACCCGGCGTCGCCGGTCCGCACCATCGGGGATCTCAAGGGCCGCAAGGTCGCCATCGGTCGCGGCTGGAACGTGCAGTACCTGCTGGTGCGCGCGCTGGAAGAAGCCGGCCTGCGCTACGAGGACATCGAGCCGGTCTACGTCACGAGCGCGGCCGACGTGAGCGCGGCCTTCCTGTCGAAGAAGGTGGATGCCGCCGGCCTGTGGGATCCCTTCCTGGCCAGCCAGGAGCTGGCCACGGCGCCGCGCATCCTGCGCGACGGCGCAGGGCTGTCGAACAACCGCACCTTCCATCTGGCCAACCCCGACTTCGTGGACCGCCACCAGGACGTGGTCCGCGTGCTGTTCCAGGAACTGCGCAAGGCCAACACCTGGACGCAATCCCATCCGCAGGAAACGGCCGACCTTCTGGCGCCGCAGCTGGGCGTGCGCGCGCCGGTGCTCAAGCTCGCCACCGAGCGGCGCAACTACACCACGGTGGCGGTCACGCCCGACATCGTGCGCGAGCAGCAGGACATCGTGGACACCTTCCATCGCCTCGGCCTGGTGAAGGCGCGCGTGGACGTCGCCCGCTTCGTGTACGCCGAGGCGCTGGTCTGAGCAGATGCCGAGCACGTGCACCTGGCCGCCTTCCTGATCGCCGGCAACGCCGCCCACAGCCAGGCGCTGTGGCGGCATCCGGCGAGCGAGTTGGGCGGCTTCCTGCATCTGCCCTACTACCAGCGCATCGCCCGCACGCTGGAGCGCGGCTGCTTCGACCTGCTGTTCTTCGCCGACCGGCTGGCCGTCTCCACCCGCTACGGCGACTCGCACGTGCGCGGGCTGGAGCTGGGCGACCAGGACGCCACGCGCCTGGATCCGGTGCCGCTGCTCGGCGCGCTGGCCGCCGCCACCTCGCACATCGGCCTGGGCGCCACGCGTTCGACCACCTACAGCCAGCCCTACAGCCTGGCGCGGGAGTTCGCCACGCTGGACCATCTCAGCGCCGGCCGGGCGGCCTGGAACGTGGTGACCTCCGTCAACCAGGGCGAGGCCGTCAACTTCGGCCTGGCCGACACGCTGGGCCACGATGCGCGCTACGACCGCGCCGAGGAGTTCCTCGACGTGGTCCATGGCCTGTGGCACGGCTGGGAGCCTGGTGCGCTGACGCTGGACGCCGCGCGCGGACGCTACGCCGACGGCAGCCGGGTGCACGCGCTCGATCACGCCGGCACGCATTTCCGCGTGCGCGGCCCGCTGAACATCCCTCCCTCGCCGCAGGGCTCGCCGGTCATCATCCAGGCCGGCTCGTCGGACCGCGGGCAGGACTTCGCCGCGCGGCGCGCCGAGGTGGTGTTCACGATCCAGCCCGACCTGCCGCGCATGCAGCGCTTCTACCGCGACCTCAAGGGCCGCACGTCGCGCTTCGGCCGCCGGCCGCAGGACGTGAAGGTGCTGGCCGCGGTCCTGCCCTTCGTCGCCGCCTCGCGCGCCGAGGCGCAGGCGCTGCAGGCGCACCACAACGAACTGGCCGACCCGCTGGCCGGCCTGTCCACGATGTCCAGCCACATGGACGTGGATTTCTCCGCCTTCGACCCCGACGCGCCGCTGCAGGACCTGAAGGTCGGCGGCATCCAGGGCCTGTTCCGCCTGGCGCGCGAGCTCTCGGCCGAAGGCCGGCTGACGCTGCGCGAGGTCGGCCGGCTGTACGCGCAGGGCGTGCTCGTGCCGCAGGTCGCCGGCACCGTGCAGGACGTGGCCGACTGGCTGGAACATGTGGTCGCGCAGCAGGGTGCGGACGGCTTCGTCGTCTCGCCGGTGCACCTGCCCTTCGGCTTCGACGCCTTCGTGGACGGCGTGGTCCCCGAGCTGCAGCGCCGCGGCAGCCTGCGCCGCGGCTATCGCGCGGACACGCTGCGCGGGCACCTGCAGGAAGACCGCGTGAAGCCGGTGTAGGCAACTGCGCTCGGCGGACTCGCGCCCTCATGCGCGCACGCGGCCGGCACCTGCTGCGCGCCCGCGCAACATGCAGCCGCTGTGGCCATCCTGCCCGCAGATAAAAAAGCGGATCCACACCTGGCGGCGCAGGACCGGGGCGGCGGCGCACCGCCAGCACTCGCAACCCGAGTCCGGCCGCGACGCGCCACGCACATGACCCACACGCTGCACGCAGTGCGCAAAGCTGCCATCATCCACAGGCCACTGCTCGAGCGGCGCCGATGCACATCCGAGGAACAGACACATGACTGCCACGCTCTACGAGATTCCCGTCGAAAGCCTGCAAGGCGGCTCGACGACGCTGGCCGAATACCGCGGCAAGGTATTGCTGATCGTCAACACGGCCAGCGCATGCGGGCTCACGCCACAGTACCAGGGACTGGAGGCGCTGCAACGCCAGTACGGCGAGCGCGGCTTCAGCGTGCTGGGCTTTCCGTCGAACCAGTTCGGCGCGCAGGAGCCTGGCACGGCCGAGGAAATCGCCGCCTTCTGCGCGACGACGTACGACGTGAGCTTTCCCCTGTTCGCCAAGACCGACGTCAATGGCCCCGGCGCACACCCGCTGTTCGCGTGGCTCAAGTCGCATGCGCCCGGTCCTGACGGCGACGCCGACATCCGTTGGAACTTCGGCAAGTTCCTGTTGGGCCGCGATGGCGGTGTGATCGCGCGCTACGACCCCAAGACACCTCCCGACGCGCTCGCAGACGACATCGACAAGGCGCTGGGCTGAGCCCCCACCGTGCCCGTGCCTGCGCTTCCTTCCCCATTCTTTTCCTCCTCCGAACACACCTTCCCATGAGCATGCCCTCCATCCGCCTGGGCCGCACGGGCCTGACCGTTTCGCGCCTGGCGCTCGGCACCATGACCTTCGGCCTGCAGACCGAAGAGGCGGTGTCGCACCAGATCCTCGACAAGGCCGTCGACAGCGGAATCAATTTTCTCGACACGGCCGACGTCTATCCACTGGGCGGTGGGCTCGCGACGGCGGGCCGCACCGAGGAGATCATCGGCAACTGGCTGGCCGCAGACACGTCGCGCCGCCGGCGTCTCGTGATCGCCACCAAGGCGGTCGGCAAGGTCGGCGCACACACCTGGGATCAGGGCGCCTCGCGCAAGCACCTGCTGGATGCCATCGACGCCTCGCTGGTGCGCCTGAAGACCGACTACGTCGACCTCTACCAGCTGCATTCGGACGACCCGAACACGCCGATCGACGAGACCATCGCCGCACTCGACACCGTCGTGACGTCGGGCCGCGCACGCTACATCGGCGTCTCCAACTTTCTTGCCTGGCGGCTGGCCAAGGCACTGGGGCGCGCCGAGACACTGCGGCTGACGAAGTTCGTCTCGCTCCAGCCACGCTACAGCCTGCTGTTCCGCGAGACCGAGCGCGAGCTGCTGCCGCTGGCGCTCGAAGAAGGGCTGGGCGTGATCCCCTACAACCCGCTCGCGGGCGGCCTGCTGACCGGCAAGCACGCCAAGGGCACGCCGCCCGCCGACGGCACGCGATTCACGCTGGGCACCGCGGCCGAGCGCTACCAGGAGCGCTACTGGAACGAGCGCGCCTTCGACACCGTCGCGCAGCTGGCCCAGGTCGCCGACGAGGCCGGCGTGCCGCTGGCCACGCTGGCCATCGCATGGGTGCTGGCCCACCCGGCCATCACCGCGCCGCTGCTTGGCGCCAGCCGCCCCGAGCAGCTCGATGCCACGCTGGCCGCCGTGTCCTACCCGCTCCCGCCGGAACTCAAGCAGCGCCTCGACGCGCTCACCATCGAATACCGTCGCGGCGATTCGGCGCGGTAGCGTGCGCACGGGCGGCAGTGCAGCCACCATGTCCTCTTGACGGACCGCCGCCCCTCCCCCCTATGCGTGCCTGGCTGCGCCACAACCGCTTCCTCGTCGTCTTCGCGCTGCTGGCCTCCCTCATGGGCACCAGCGTCGGCGTGGCCAAGATCACGACCTCGCTCTACGCCCTCTCGCTGGGGGCGACGGCATCGCAGCTCGGCCTCATCGCCAGCGGGCAGGTCATCGGCACGCTGGTCATGAGCGTGCCCACCGGCTTCCTGGTGGATCACTACGGCCCGCAGCGGCTCTTCGTGATCGGCAGCCTGCTGGCGGGAATGGCCTATGCGGCCATCCCGCTGGTGGCGGCGCCGGCCTTCCTGCTGGGCTGCGTGACGGCCATCAGCTTCTTCATGCCGATGCGCTTCGTCTCGCTCAACACCGTGTTCTTCGAGCAGATCCGCACGCTGGGCGAAGGCAAGGCGGGCTGGTACCGCGGCACGCACATGAGCGGGATGTTCCTCATCGGCCCGGCGCTGGCCGTCGGCCTCGTGGCCACCGTCGGCTACGCGGGCACCTGGTGGGCCATCGCGGCGAGCTTTGCGCTGACCATCGCGGTGTCGCCCATCGTGCTGTCGCGCTATGCCAAGCGGCGCCGCAGGCAGGAGAGGCCCGGCCTGCGCGCCATCGGCGCCGAGCTGGCCCAGGTCCTGCGCGACCGCGAGCTGCGGCAGACCTGCCTCATCGACTTCGTCGCCTCCGCGACGACGATGTACCAGAACACCTTCATCATTGCGATCGCGCTGCAAGTGATGCGGCTCGATGCCGCCCACGCCTCCGGCTATGTCACCGGCACCGGCCTGGCCTTCATCGCGACGCTGTTCTTCGGCGGAAGCCTGGTCACGCGCATCGGCCTGCGGCGTGCGTACCTCACCGGCTTCGCGCTGGTGTCGCTCGCGCTCGTCTGCCAGGGCAGCGCCATGAACGCGCTCTGGCTGTGGCCCGGCGTGCTGTTCCAGGGCCTGGGGCTGGGCGTGCTGCAAATCGTCACCCTCACGCGCATCGCCCGGATCGGCGCCCGTCTGGGTCAGGGCAAGGTCTCGGGCGTGAACCTGCTGCTCGTGCCGATCGGCTCGCTCGCCGGCGGCATGCTCGGCGGCCTGCTGGGTCAGCGCATCGGCATGCAGAACGTGTTCTTCGTGCTGCTGCCGGCGTTCGCCGTGCTGGCCGCGTGGCAGTTTCGTACCCGTCCGGCCGGCCCACCCTGCCCCTCGCTCATGGCGCCTCGGCTGCCACGGTGTTGACCAGCGTACCGATGCGGGACACCTCGATCTCCACCCGGTCGCCGGCCTTCATCCACACCGGCGGGTTGCGCCGCGCGCCCACGCCGCCCGGCGTGCCGGTCACGACGACGTCGCCCGGGGCCAGCGGCGTGAAGGTGCTCACGTAGGCGATCAGGCGCGGGATGGGGAAGATCATCATCGACGTGTCCGCGTCCTGCATCACGCTGCCGTTCAGGCGCGTGCGCACGCGCAGCACTTCGCCGTCGGCGATCTCGCCGCGCGTGACCAACCAGGGGCCGAATGCACCCGTACCGGGGAAGTTCTTGCCGGGCGTGAACTGCGTGGTGTGCTTCTGCCAGTCGCGCACCGACCCGTCGTTGTAGGCGCTGTAGCCCGCGACGTGGTCCCAGGCGTCCTGCTCGGCGATGCGGCGGCCGGCGCGGCCGATCACGATGGCGATCTCGCCCTCGTAGTCGAGATGCCCGGACTCGCGCGGCAGCAGCAGCGGCGCGCCATGGCCGGTCTGCGATGCCGCCACGCGCAGGAACACGGACGGGTGGGCCGTCCTGTCGCGCTGGGTCTCGACACGATGCTCTTCGTAGTTGTGGCCGATGCAGACGATCTTGTCCGGGTTCGGGATCACGGGCAGGAAGCGGATGTCGTCCCATGCCGCGCTGTCGGGACGGCCCTGGGCGGCACGGCCCAGGCGGTCGAGCGCGCCGGCGGCGATGGCGCTGCGCAGATCGGGATGCTCGCCGCTCGTGAGGTCGATCACGCCGGTGGTACCGGCCAGGCCCCAGCGTGGCCGATCGTGGTGGAGGTAGCTCAGGAATTTCATGGTGCGGTGGCCTGTGGCCGGGAGTGGATCGAAAGCATCTGAATGCCGGTCGCGCCGGCGGTTTCAGAGATAGGAGTGGATGTAGCGGTCGGGCCGCACCAGCATCGCGCCGGCTTGCGCGGCGTCCATCAGCGGCGCCAGCACGCCGTCGCAGTCGCGCACCACGTCGTCGCCGGGCGCAAGAAAGTCGTCGCTCGCGCGCAGCAGCCGGATGTGGCGCGTTCCTGCCGGCGCCAGCGGCAAGGCGGCCGGCGGCGCACCGTCCAGACGAAGCACGGCGAAGCCTGCACCCAGCACTTCGTCGAGCAGAACCCGCTGGCCGCCGGGCCGCTCCACGCGCGGCTGCGGCAGCAGCTGGCCGGCGTCCACCGGCAAGGAGCGTCCCGGCGTGCGCACGAAGAAGCCCGATTCGAAGCGCGGCCTGGGCTTGAACTTCAGGTGCAGCACGTAGTCGCGCGCCGCCGGCACGAGCGACGCCAGGGCCAGCGCCCCCTGGGCCAGTGCGGCACTCGCGCGGCTCTTGGGCTGCATGAAGGCGCCGATGCGCTGGGCCATGCGGATCAGGGCGGCCGCGTGCGGCCTGCGTTCCTGCTCGTAGCTGTCCAGCAGGGCCGGCGCTTGCTCGCCATGCACCACGGCCGCCAGCTTCCAGGCGAGGTTGGCCGCGTCGCGGATGCCGCTGTTCATGCCCTGGCCCGCGAAGGGCGGCGTCAGGTGCGCGGCATCGCCCGCGAGGAACACGCGTCCCACGCGCCAGCGCGGGGCGATGCGTGCGTGGAATGTGTAGACCACCTTGCGCGCGATCGGCAGGTCGGCATCCAGCGGCTCGCGCCGTGCGATCCAGCGGCGCAGCCTGGCCTCGTCGAGCACGGCCTCCGGCGTCTCGCCGGCGTGCAGCATGAACTCGTAGCGCACCGTGGCATCGGGGCCGGGCAGGCGGATGGCCGGGCGCGCCGGATCGCAGTAGGTGCGCGTGTGGCGAAAGGCGGTCTTGCGCTCCAGCAGGTCGGCGATCAGCCAGCGTTCGCCATAGGTATTGCCCTCCAGCGCGATCCCCAGGCGCTCGCGCACTGGGCTGCGGCCTCCGTCGCAGGCCACCAGCCAGTCGCACCGCAGGCGCAGCGGCTGGCCGCCGTGCATCAGGTCCAGCCCGACGCCGCCGTCGTCCTGCGCGAACGACACCAGTTCGTGCCCGAAGCACAACCGTACCGACGGATGGCGCCCCAGGTTGTCGGCCAGCTGGCGCACCAGCACCTGCTGGCGGAAGGCGTTGCGCTTGGCATATCCGTGCTCGCGCGAGGGTGGCTCGATGCGCGCGAACAGCTTGTCGCGCCAGGAGTAGTAGTGCACGCCGTAGTCCTGCGTGATGCGCGGCAGCAGCTCGGGCAGCAGGCCCGTGGCCTGCAGCGTGCGCAGGCTCTCGTCGTCGAGCGTGACGGCGCGTGCCTCGTCGACCGTGCCTTCGCCGCGTTCGAGCACGACGACATCCACGCCGGCCGTGCCGAGCAGGTGGGCGAGCACGAGTCCCGTGGGCCCGGCGCCGACGATGGCAACGGAGGTTGTGGAAGGCAGCATGGGGCGAGGATCAGTGGGGTCGGCCGGCTTCCAGGCGGGCCTCGATGCGGCGCGCCGTGCTCTTGAGCCTGTTGAGCGCGCGGGTCTGCAAGGGGGGCGTGGCGCGGGCGATCTCCAGCACCACGCTCAGGCTGCCCAGCAGGCGCGCGCCCGAGGCCAGCGGCACCGCGAGGCCGACCACGTCGGGGTCGATCTCGCCGTGCGTGATGCAGTGCCCCTGTTCGCGCAAAGGCGCCAGCGCCGCGGCCAGGGCGTCCAGCCGCGTGGGCCAGCCGGCGCGTGCCAGCGCCGCGCGCTGGCCGGCCAGCACCTCGGCCAGCCGCTCGCGCGGCAGGTGGGCCAGGATGACCTTGGAGGTCGCCCCCTTGTACAGCGGCATCGCGCGTCCGCGTTCGTAGCTCACGGCAGGGCCGGCGCCCGGATGGCGCGCTTCCAGGATGCACAGCACGGTGGCCTGGTGCAGCCGGCACAGCAGCACCGTGCCCGCGCAGTCGCGCGCCAGTTGCTGCGGCAACTCCTGCGCGGCCTGCAGCAGCGGATCGGACAGGCGGATCTGCCGGTCCATCTGCACGATGCGGGGACCCAGCACGTAGCCGCGCCGATCCACGCGCTCGACGAAGCCGGCATCGGCCAGTTGCCGCAGGTCGCGGTAGATGCTGGCGCGCGAGGCGTCCAGGCGCTCCATCAGCCATTCGGGCGTGAGCAGCGGGCGCTCGGGCGTGAATTCGTCCAGCAGCCTGAGCAGGCGGGGCGTGGTCATGCCGGCTAGCTGCGCATGATCGCGCGCCCCCACTGGTTGAGCGTTCGCTCCTCGTGCGGCCAGGCGCCTGCGGGACGGTCGGGGGCGCATTGCTCGATCTCGGCCGAGATCTCGGCAAGGTTGCCGTCGGGATCGCGCACCATGAAGAACACGTCGTTGCCCGGGCCGTGCCGCCCGATGCCCCAGACGATCTCGGTGCGCAGCCGCCCCATGCGGTCCGCCCAGTGCTTGAGGTCCTCCCAGTCGCCGGTCTCGAAGGAATGATGATCGAAGCACGGCTGGGGAGCGCCGAACAGCGCCAGCGAATGGTGCAGCCGGTTGCTGCGCAGGAAGCAGGCCTTGAGCGCGCCCTCGTCGTCGCGCACGCGGTCCGACACGGTGAAGCCCAGCCCCTCGGCGTGGAAGGCTGCCAGGCGCTCGACATCGGGCGAACGCAGTGCGAAGTGCTGCAGCACGGCGTGCGGCACGTCGGCCATTCCCTCGTGCGGCGCCGGACCGCCGGGACCGGCGAACACGAAGTGGTTGCCGTCGGGATCGACGAAGCCGAGTGCATCGGCGGGCCACTCGGCCCGATGCGGCGCGCGCGGCAGGGCACGTGTCCGGGATTCGAAGCGTTCACGGTCGGCCGCCGTCTCGAAGCGGTAGAGCGCGTAGTCGAGCTGGTTGGCCGGGCCGGGCGAAAGGCCGATCACGCCGCCGGGCCCGCCGCACAGGCGCCGTTCCCCGGCCACCCGGAGGGCCATGCCATGGTTGCGCGCATAGAAGTCGGCGACGCGGGCCGGTTCGGGCGTGAAGAGGTGCAACTGCGCGAGCGCGGCGCCAAGAGGCATGACGGGATCTCCGTGTCGGATGGAAGGCCGGGGAACTATTGCGCGAAGGCACGGCAGGGTCAACGCCCTGTCTCACCGCGTGAGACAAACGCGGCAATCCATCCAGGCCGATGTCGCCGCCGCCGCGGCGAGTCAGCCGCGCGGCGGCCGCCGCTCGCGCGAGAACAGCCCCGCGATCAGCTGCCGCAGCCAGGCGTTGCCCGGATCGCCATGCACACGCTCGTGCCAGTAGAGGCGCACCGAATAGGGCGGAAAGGCGATCGGCGAGGCCAGCAGGCGCACGTCTTCCCGATCGGAGAAGGCCTGCCCCAGGCTGCGCGGCACCACCACGAACAGCTCGGTCTGCGCCACGATGCGCGCCACGCCCAGGAAGCTGGACACGCGCAGCGCCGCGTTGGGCCTGAGACGCTGCTCGGCCAGGGTCTTCTCCACGATGGAGGGGCCCGTGCCCGACATGCTCACGAGGATCTGGCCCTCGGCCAGGAAAGCCTTGAGCCCCAACCGGCGGCCGATGCGCGGATGGGTGGCGGCCACCATGCAGACGAAATCCTCGTCCAGCAGCGTGCGCTGCAGGAAGCCCGCATCCAGCTGCGGCATGTAGCCGATGGCGAGTTCGAGCCGGCCCTCCTCCATCGCCCGCGCGCTGCCCGGCGAGATCAGGCTGGCCTCGATGCGCACCTGCGGCGCCACCCGCTTGAGATGGTTCACCAGGCCCGGCAGCATCACCATCTGCCGGATGTCGGTCATGCACACGCGGAACACGCGCGCCGAGCGTGCGGGGTCGAAGTTCACGCGCGCGCCCTGCGTCTGCTCGAGCAGGTCGAGCACCTTCTTGAGCGAGGGGCGGATGTCCTCGGCGAAGGTGGTGGGCTGCATGCCGTCCGTGGTGCGGGTGAACAGCTTGTCGCCGTAGTGCGCACGCAGCTTGGCCAGCGCAATGCTGGCCGTGGCCTGGGCGATGCCGAGCTGCTCGGCCGCGCGCGAGACGTTGCGGGTCTGGTAGATCTCCTCGAACACGGCGAGCCATTCGATGGCGAGTTTGGACATGGGCCTTGTGTCTCCTGCGGGGCCCGTGCACGCATGCAGGTTCCGTACCGGGCCACTATTCGAAAACGCAATTGTAGGAATCGCCCTGCGGGTTTGACGCCGCGCGCGGGCGCCGGGACACTGGCTTCGACGCCATGACGACGAACACCCGCTTCCGGCCCCCTCCCCCGCGCTCCGATGCCGGCGATCGCTGCGCCTTCGTGCTGCTGCACGGCGGCTGGCACGGCGCCTGGTGCTGGGCTTCGGTCACCGAGACGCTGGTTGCCGCCGGGCATGCCGCGGTGGCACCCGACCTGCCGGGCCACGGCCTCGCCGCGCGCTGGCCGCAGGCCGATGCGCTGCGCTCCTCCGTGGCCGACGTGCAGTTGGACGACTACGTCGCGCGCGTTCTCCCGCTGCTGCACGCGGTGCGCGAGGGCGGTGCGCGCCGCGTCGTGCTGGTGGGCCACAGCATGGCGGGCATCGTGCTCAATGCCGTCGGCGAACGCGAGCCCGAAGCCGCCGACGCGCTGGTGTACCTGGCAGGCAATCTTCCGGGACCGGGGCAGGCGGCCGGGTCGTACTTCGCACTGCCCGAGGCGGCGGGCGCGCGGCTGGGCGCAGCCTTCACGGGCGATCCCTCGTCGCTGGGGGCGTTCCGCATCGATCCGCGCGAAGGCACGCCGGCGGCGCTGACGGCCCTGCGCGACGCCCTCTACAACGACGCGGAGGATGCCGACTTCGAGGCCGCGCGCCAGCTCATGACGCCCGACCTGCCGCTGGCACCGATGGTCACCGCATTGCCGCTCTCGGCCGAGCGCTGGGGCCGCACGCGGCGCCACTACATCCTGTGCGAACGCGACCTGGCGGTCCCCGAGGCGCTGGCGCTGCGCTTCGTGGCCGACGCCGACACGGCCGCCCCCGGCCACCCCGTCCGGCTGCACCGCCTGGACGCCGGGCATTCGCCTTTCATCACCATGCCGGGTGCGCTGGCCGGCCTGCTGCTGGACATCGCTGCCACGATTCCCGATCACCGCTGAGCCGCGCACGCGGCCGGCCCACCGACGAAGGACACCCCCATGAACGCCGTCTCCGCGCGCGAGCCCGCGCGCATCGAGTTCATCGCACCGCCACCCGCGGCGCAGCGGCTGCGGGCCGACCTCTGCGTCGTGGGCGCCGGCGCAGCCGGCGTCAGCGCGGCCGTCGAGGCCGGCCGGCGCGGCCTGCGCGTGGTGCTGGTCGACGGACTGCCGCAGATCGGCGGACAGTCGGTCAACGGTCTGATCGGCACGCTGTGCGGCTTCTTCTCGACCGGCGCGGCGCCCCATCAGCTCACCTACGGCTTCGCGGGCGACGTGCTGGACGACCTGGCGCGCGCCGGCGCGCTGTCCTGGCGGCCGGGCCGGGGCAGCTTCGTGGGCCTGTACGACGAACACGAACTCGCGGCCAGCTATGCACGCCACCTGGGCACGGCCGGCGTCACCGTCGTGCTGGGCGCGCTGCTGGTGCGCGTCGATCGCGAGCCCCATCGTGAAGACCGGGGCGCGGACAGCCGCATCGCGCGCGTCGAACTGCAGACGCGGCACGGCCCGCTGAGCGTCGAGGCCGCCACCTACGTGGACGCCAGCGGCGATGCCGCATTGGCCGCGCTGGCCGGTGCCACGCTGCAGCAGGCCGACGCACCGGTGTACGGCACCAGCATGTTCTCCATCACCGGCCTGGGCGCTGCCGTGCCGGCACGCGCGGAGGTGGTCGGGCGGCTGGAGCAGGTGGCCGAGCGCTACGGGCTGGCGCGCCGCGACGGCTTCGTGTTCGCCTTTCCGGGGCGCGACCTGTGCCTGGTGAACCTGACGCATGCGCGCACCCCGCTCGATGCGGTGGCCATGTCGCGCGCGTCGCTGCAGGCACGCGAGTCGATCGATGCCGTGATGGCCTTCCTGCGCGGCGAGTTCCCCGACGCGTTCGGCGCCGCGCGTGTCCTCTCGGTGGGCCAGCCCGGCGTGCGGCAGACGCGCGGCGTGGCGGCGCGGCGCACGCTGACCACGGCCGAGGTGCGTGCGGGCGCGCGGCCGGACGACGCCATCGGCCGCTGCGCCTGGCCGATCGAATTCCACGGCAGCGAGGAAGGCGTGTACTGGGAAACCTTCGCGGACGGCCACATCACCTGGATCCCGCTGCTGTCCATGGTCTCGCGCGACCTGCGCAACCTGATGGCCGCGGGCCGATGCGTCGACGCCGAGCCCTTTGCGCTGGGCGCGGTCCGCGTCATCGGCCCCTGCATGGCGATGGGCGCGGCGGCTGCCACTGCCGCCGGCGTGGCCGGCGCGGACCTGCATTCCATGGACGTCGCGCGCGTGCAGGCGCTGGTGGCCGACAACCTGGACCGTGCCGATCCGGCCGAAGCCCGCACCGGCGGCCTGCCCGCATGAGGGACGTCTCGCCGTGCAGAGCCCGGCACGGCGGCCCTGCGCCTTGTCAGGGCGCGATCAGATCCTTGTTGATGTAGCGGTCGATGTCGGGCACGGCGGCGAACATGCCGTGGTCGCGCATCAGTTCGGCCGTGCGGCGGATCTGCGCCACCTCGACCTGCAACGGCATGGGCGGCAGCACGATCTCCTGCAGCACGGCCGGCGGCAGCCTAGTGAACTCGGAGACGATCTGCTGCGCCTCCTTCGTCGAGAGGTTGGCGTTGTACCACTCGACGCCGCGGCGCAGGGCGCGCGTGAACTTGCGCAGCAGCTCGGGGTTCTGCGCGGCGAACTTTCCCGTGGTCAGGTAGTGGCCCGCATCCGTGCCCGGCTGCACCTCGCCGAACGGCGAGCCGACCACGGCCAGCTCCGGACTCTTGACGGCTGCGCTCTTGAACGGCTCGACCATGAAGGCCGCATCCACGTTGCGACGCCTCACCGCGTCCTCCATCTGCGGGAACGGCACCTCGCGGAAGCTGACCTTGGCCGGATCGCCGCCGCGCGCCTTGACCCAGGCGCGCGCATACAGCCACACGATGCCGTTGCGGTTGTTGACGCCGATGGATTTCCCTTCGAGGTCGGCGGCGGTGCGGTAGGCCTCGCCCCTGCGGCCCACCATCTCGGTGGTGGGCGCCTGCGGCAGCATCTTGGCGCCGGGTGCGATCACCTGCACATCCAGGCCCTGGCTGAACGCCAGCAGGCCCGACACGGTGTTGCTCTGCACGATGTCGTAGGCACCGCCCAGCAGGCCCGGGATGCCGACCGCGCCGCCGCCGGAGGTGCTGGTGTCGATCTCCAGCCCTTCCTGCGCGAAGTAGCCGTTCTTGATCGCCACGACCACGGGGACGCAGTCGATGATGGTCTGGACGTTCACGCGCAGCCGGGTCCTGTCGGCCGGGCGCGCCAGGCCGCACGACGCGGCCGCCGCGCCGCACGCGGCAAGCTTGAACAAGGCTCTTCTCTTCATGGATGCAACTCCTGGGTTTGGAAGACGGATGACGGGCATCGGGGCGATGTCGAGGACTCAGCTCGCGCCGTGCCACGGCAGGGCCGAGCGCTCCAGCACCAGCACGAGGCGGTTGAGCGCATAGCCCACCAGCGAGAGGCACGCCACCGCCGCGTACATGGGCGCCGGCTGCATGGCGTATTGCGACTGCACGATGAAATGGCCCACGCCGCTGGCGCCGGCCACCATCTCGGCCACGATGACGACCACCAGCGCGATGCCCAGGCTGGTGCGCAGGCCCGCGAAGATGGCCGGCAGCGCGCCGGGCAGCACGATCTTGCGCAGCGTGGCGGCGCGTGAAAGACGCAGCGTGCGCGCGGTCTGCCGCAGCACCTCGCTGCCGTCGCGCACACCCGCGATGGTGTTGAGCAGCACCGGGAAGAAAGTGCTGAACGCCACCGTGAAGATCTTGAGCGCGTCGCCCACGCCCAGGAACAGGATCAGCGGCGGCACGACGGCCGCGATGGGAATGGGTCGCAGCGTCTCCACCAGCGGGCTGGCGAAGCGCTGCGCCAGCGGCGACAGCCCCAGCAGCAGCCCCAGCGCGATGCCGGCAGCGCTGCCGGCGGCGTAGCCCACCAGCATGAAGCCCACCGTGCTGGCCACCAGGCGCAGCAGTTCGCCCGAACGCAGGCCGTCCCACAGCGCCAGCAGCACCTGGGTGAAAGGCGGCCAGTTGCGGCTTTCCACCCAGCCCAGGCGGGCCGAGGCTTCCCACAGGGCCAGCAATGCCAGGACCAGGGCGATGCCCGACATGCCCTGCAGCAGCCGGCGCAGGCCGATGGAGGTCGTCGTGCCGTGCATGGCGACCTCCGTCATTGCCGGCCGCGCCAGGGCAGCAGGCGGCGCTCGACCCATTCGAACGCGGCATTGAGCGCCACGCCCACGGCCGCCAGCACTACCAGCCACGCATACATGTGCTGGATGCGGAAGGCGCGCTGCATGTCCAGGATCAGGAAGCCCACGCCGTTCTCGCCGGCCAGCATCTCAGCCACGATCACCAGCGTGAGCGCGATCGCCAGGCTCACGCGCATGCCGATGGCGATCATCGGCAGCGCCGCAGGCAGCACCACCTTGAACACCACGGCCGCGCGGCCCAGGCGAAAGGTGCGCGCCGTGTTCAGCAGCACCGGATCGATGCCGCGCACGCCCTGCACGGTGTTGATCAGCACCGGAAAGAACGCCGCCAGCACCACGATGAACAGCATGGTCTTCACGCCGATGCCCAGGAACAGGAACAGCGGCGGGATGAGCGCCGGCTTGGGGATGGGCCGCACCAGTTCCACCAGCGGCTCGAACAGCCGGTAGCCGGCCTCGCTGCGGCCCATCACGATGCCCAGCGCGATCCCCAGCACGCACGCGATGGCATAGCCCGCCGCCATGAGCTGCAGCGTCTGGCGCAGCGGCCCGAACACCTCGCCGGCGCGCAGTACGCCGCCCAGCGTGGAAAGCACCACGCTGGGCGCAGGCAGCAGCGCGGGGTTGACCGCGCCCGCGCGCACCGCGGCTTCCCACGCGGCCAGCACCAGGAGCACGGAGGCGGCGCCGGGCAGCCAGCGGGCCATGGCGGTGCGCCGGCTCATGCGTGGCCTCCACGCTGGAGCAGGCGCTCCATGAGGGCGTGGCGCAGCGCCAGGAAGCGGGGATGCTCCCGCGTGGCGATGGCGTCACGCGGATGGGCAATGCCGGTGTCGATCACCTCCTCGACCGTCGTGGGCCGGCGCGACAGGATGGCGATGCGGTCGGACAGGAACACGGCCTCGTCCACGTCGTGCGTGACCAGCACCACGGTGAGCCCATGCCGGCGCCAGAGGTCGAGGATCAGCGTCTGCAGTTCCACGCGCGTGAGCGCATCCACCGCGCTGAAGGGCTCGTCCAGCAGCAGCACGCGCGGGTTGGCCGCCAGCGCACGCGCGATCGCCACGCGCTGCTGCATGCCGCCCGAGAGCTGCCAGGGGTAGTGCTTCTCGAAGCCGGTCAGACCCACGAGGGCCAGGTACTGGCCGGCGCGCTCGCGCACCTGGGCGCGCGAATAGCGCGCGTCGCCCTCGAAGGCCAGCGCCACGTTGGCGGCCACGCTGCGCCAGGGCAGCAGCGACTTCGCATACTGCTGGAACAGGTACACCATGCCCTCGGGCGGCCCGTCCACCGGCCGGCCGTGCAGGCGCGCCTGGCCGCTGCTGGCAGGCATCAGCCCGGCCATGATCTGCAGCAGCGTGGACTTGCCGCAGCCCGAGGGGCCGAGGATGGCGAGGAACTCGCCCTCGCGCACCTCGAGCGCGATGTCGCGCAGGGCCAGCAACTCGCCTTCGCTGCTGCTGAAGCTGCGCGAGACGTGATCGAGTTCGATCGCGCGCGCGGCGGGGGTGGGGTGTGGGACGTCCGGTGGGGCCGTGACGCGCACGGCGCTGAGGTGGTGGTTCTTCATAGGGCGGCAGGGGCGAAGCAAAGGGAGTGCAGCGCAAGGGGGCCCAGCGCCTGCTCGAGCGCGGGGGCCAGGCCCAGCAGCGCGGCGTCGTCGCCGTGCGCGGCGTCGAAGGCCAGGCCCACGGGCAGGCCGGCCGGCGTCATGCCTGCGGGCAGCACCAGGCTGGGCAGCGAGGCCACGCTGGCCGGCGAGACGTTCTGGCCGAAGGCCTCGCGCGCGCTCATCAGCCGGCCGTCGGCCAGCCGCACGTCGGGCGCGGGCGACACGCGCGGTCCCGACAGTTCGGCCAGCGGCGCGGTCACGCGCAGCACCGGGTGCACGAGTGCCGCGACCCGGTGCTCGGCGAAGTAGTGCTGCAACGCGCGGCTGACGCGCGTGCGGCGCTGCAGCGCGCGGTAGTAGGCCGCGCGGGCCGCGGGCATCGCCAGGTCGCGCTGTCCGGCCCGCAGGGCCTCGGCCAGGTCGGGGCCCGCGCGCTCGATCAACTCGGCCATCGACACGCTGCCGTGCATGGCCAGCCAGGCCGGCAGGGCCATGGCCGATTCGTGCCGGATCAGGATGGGGGCGATGCCCTCGATCAGCTCGGCCAGTTGCGGCACGTCGGCCTCGACGAAGGTCACGCCCGCATCGGCCAGCCGGCGGCGCGCCGCGTCGAATGCGCGTTCGACCTCGGGCTCGAGCCGCGAGAGGAAGTAGGCCGGCGAGAGCGCCAGACGCACGCCGCGCAGCGGCCGCCCCGGCGCGGCGGGCTGCCCGGCCATCACGGCATCGAGCAGCACCAGGTCGGCCGCCGTGCGCGCGATCGGCCCCACGGTGTCGAGCGTGTGCGACAGCGGCATCACGCCCTGCGTGGGATAGCGGCCCACCGTGGGCCGGAAGCCCGCCACGCCGCACAGCGCGGACGGGATGCGGATCGAGCCGTTGGTGTCGCTGCCGATGGCCGCCGGCGCCATCAGCGCGGCCACGGCCACGGCGCTGCCGCCGCTGCTGCCGCCGGCCAGGCGCTGCGGCGCGTGCGGGTTGCCCACGCGGCCGAAATGCGGGTTGTCGCTGGTCCAGCCCATGGCCAGCTCGTGCATGCTGTTCTTGCCCAGCAGCAGCGCGCCCTCGGCGTACAGCCGGTCGGCCACCGGCGCGTTGTGCCGGCTGGGCAGCCGCGCCAGCGCGGCCGTGCCTCCGGTGGTGGGCACGCGTTCGCTGGGGATGTTGTCCTTGAGCGCCAGCGGGACGCCGTGCAGCCGGCCCAGCGGCGCGCCTTCGGCGCGGCGGCGGTCGGCGGCGCGCGCGGCAGCCAGCACGGCATCTTCGTCCAATCGGATGAAGGCATTGAGCGAGGCTTGCTCGCGGCAGCGCCCCAGCAGAGCCGACGCATAGTCCTCGGCCGACAGCACGCCCTCGCGCAGCCGCCTGGCGGCTTCGCTGACCGGGAGTTCGTGGGGGAGGAGCGCGTCGCAGTCGGCGGGGGCCATCAGCCCCAGACCACCGCGCCGCTGGCGTCGACGCCGACCTCGCGCGGGCCGTCGCCCTGCCCGCCGGCGGCCACGCCCTGGATGGCGATCGCCCTGGCCGGCTTGCCCGCCGTGCCCGCCAGGCGCTTGCGCTTGAGGCGCTGGTTGGGTTCGGAGTGGTAGTACCGCTCGATCGCGGCAACGTCGGCGAACTCGACGATGATGAGCCGCTTGGGATGCCAGTCGCCCTCGATCGGCCGGTAGTCGTTGCCGCGCACCAGGAAGCGGCCGCCGGCCGCCACGACGTGCTCGGTCACCTCGCGCTCGTACTCGGCCAGGCTCGGCCCGTCCTCCACATCCAGCTCGATCACGAAATAAGCGGCCATGCGTGTTCCTCGTTGCGTTGGGGCGGTGCCTCGTTGGCGCCTTGCCGATGGAGAGGAAGTCTCGATCGGGTGCGGCGCGAGGTCAAACCGAAGGATGCGATTGGCTGTATCAAGGAACGCAATAGCGCGGGGCTCGGCAGATCGCCGTCGGCATCGCCGGCTCCTGGTCCCGCCAGCCCTGGAACACCGTATGCCTGGCCGCGCATAAGCTCACGCCGATTCATTCGTTGGGCTTTTCTCCGCGGGCAGCCAGACTCGCGCCTTCATGGCACAGCAGATCGACATCGGCGCGGGAGCGCTCGCGACCGACGCGCGGACCGACGCCCACATCGACGCAGTGGTCGACTGGGTGCTGGACGGACTCGACTGGGAATCCAGCGTCTTTCACGTCGGCCAGTACTGCGGCCGCTGGCGGGCGTCCACGAGCGGCAAGGCGCGCGCCAGCTTCCACCTGATCCTGGAGGGCCGGTGCTGGCTGCACCGGCCAGGGTGCCCGCCGGTCGCGCTGGCGCAGCGCGACGGCGTGTTCCTGCTGCGGGACGTCCCGCATTTCCTCTCGCCCTACGAGGATCCCGCGATCGACTGCGCGGTCCAGCCCATGGCGCCGCTGGGCGCCGGAGGCATGATCGGCGTCACCGGCCTGGCCTGCGGCTTCTTCTCCTTCGGCGGCCCGCTCAGCAGCCTGCTGACCGACGCCCTGCCCGACTGCCTGGTGCTGCGCGCCGATGAAGCCGCCATGGCCTCGGCCGGCGCATTGTTCGACCTGATGCTCAAGGAAGGCCGCCGGGCCGAGGCTTCCCCCTCGGCGGTGATGGACCGGCTGACCGGACTGCTGTTCTTCTACGGCCTGCGCCAGGCCGCGCGCAGCGAAGCCAGGGTCGGCGGACTGCTGCGGCTGCTGCGCCGGCCGGACTTCGCAGCGCTGGTCGCCCAGTTGCTGCGCGCGCCGCAGCGGCCCTGGTCGGTGGAGGACATGGCGCGGCGCGTCCACCTGTCCCGCGCGGCCTTCTTCCGCCAGTTCAACGAGGCCTGCGGCCAGTCGCCGCTGCAGTTCCTGCTGCTGCTGCGCATGCAGCTGGCCGCCCGGCGCCTGGCGCAGGGCGAGTCCATCCAGCAGGTGGCCGAGGCCGTGGGCTACGAGTCCTACGCCGCGTTCAGCCGCGCCTTCAAGCGCACGCTGGGCGAACAGCCCGGCGCATGGCAGCGCGCCCGCTCGCGCGACCCTGCGCTGACGAACGGGCATAAACGAGCGACTTTCGGGCATTGAGCGCCTGCAGGGGCCGCGCGAACAATGACTGCCTGTCGCTCGAACCGCTTCGCCATGACACGCCTGACCCTGCATACCGCCGACACCGCACCCGAGGCCAGCCGTCCCCTCGTGGAACGTGCCATCGCCAACAACGGCTTCCTCCCCAACCTGATCGGCATCCTGGCCAACTCTCCCCAGGCGCTCGAAACCTACCTCACCGTCGCCCAGCTCAGCGCACGAGGCAGCCTGTCCCTGGCCGAGCGCGAAGTGGTGCAGATCACGGCCGCGCGCATCCATGGGTGCGATTTCTGCGTGGCCGGCCATTCCGCGGCAGCGCTCAAGCAGGCCCGGTTGGGCACGGATGCCGTGGCGGCGCTGCAGTTCGGCCGCGACACCGGCGATGCGCGCCTGGACGCGCTGCGCGTGTTCGCCGAGGCGGTGATCGCCCACCGCGGCGCGGTCGCCGACGAGGCGCTGCAGGTCCTCCTCGCCGCGGGCTTCTCGCAGGCGCAGGCGCTGGAGGTGGTGCTGGGCATCAGCCTGGCCACGCTGTGCAATTTCGCCAACACGCTGGCGCGCAGCCCGGTCAATCCGCAGCTTCAGCCCTACCTGCCGGGCCGGCTCGCGCAGGACGCCGCGTCCCATGCCGGCTGAGGCGGTTCGCGCCTGGCTGGCCTCCAGCGCCGACGCGCTGGACGAAGGCAGCGCACTCGCGCCGGAAGTGATCCCGCGCCTGGCCGGTGCGGGCCTGTTCGGCCTGGGCGTGCCGCATGAGGCGGGCGGCCGGGGCGGCGACACCTGGGAGGCGGTCGAGGCCATCGCCGCCGTGGCCGAGCATTCGCTGGCCGCGGCCTTCGCCTTCTGGGGGCAGCGCGCCTTCATCGAGTACCTGCTCCAGTCGCCCAACGAGGGCTTGCGCGCGCGCTGGCTGCCCTCCTTGCTGGCCGGCAGCCAGGCCGGCGCCACCGGCCTGTCGAATGCCATGAAGTACCTGGGCGGCATCGAGGCGCTGGGCATCACCGCGCGTCGCAGCGCGAGCGGCTGGCGGCTGGATGGCACCGTGCCCTGGTGCACCAACCTGCGTCCGGCAGGCTTCGTCGCGGCCGTGGCCGTGGCCGGCCCCGACGGGGCCGCGCCGCTGGTGGCGGCGCTGCCCGCCGGGCGCGAAGGCCTCGTGCGCAGCCCCGACCTGGACCTGATCGCCCTGCGCGGCAGCCACACCGCCTCGCTGCGCATCCACACACTGGCGCTGTCGCCGGACGACCTGCTGCACGACAACGCCAACGCCTTCCTGCCCCGGGTGCGGCCGGCTTTCCTGACGTTGCAGTGCGGCCTGTCCATCGGGTTGAGCCGCGCCGCGCTGGCCGCGGCCGAGCGCAGCCAGGGCGCAGGACGCGGCGTGCTGCAGGCGCCCCTGCAGGCCCAGCGTCGGGCGCTCGACGAGGCCACCGGCGCACTGCGCACAGGGCTGGGCGACGGGCGCTTCCTCGCGCAGCCGTCGGCGCTGTTCCGCCTGCGCCTGGCGCTGGCCGAGACGGTGCAGCAAGCGGTGCAGCTCGAACTGCAGGCCGCCGGCGGGCGGGCCTACCACCGCGACCAGCCGCTGGCCTTTGCGCGCCACTGGCGCGAAGCGGCCTTCATCCCCATCGTCACGCCCAGCATCACGCAGTTGCGCGGCGAGCTGGAACGCCGAGAGGCCGCATGACCCCCGGTCTGGCTTGCGGCCCGGATGCGCAAGGGCCGGTGCTCGAGGCCCGCGGCCTGTCGCACGCCTACGGCGGGCAGGCGCCGGTGTTCCAGGACGTGGCCCTGCACATCGCGCCGCGCGAGATCGTGTGCCTGCTCGGCAGCAGCGGCTGCGGCAAGTCCACGCTGCTGCGCGTACTGGGCCGGCTGGCGCAGGACGCCGCCGGCACGCAGGGGGAGGTGCGATTTCTCGGCCAGCCGCTGCGCGCGCCCCATGCGCGCACGGCCCTCGTCTTCCAGCAGCCCAGCCTGCTGCCGTGGCTCGATGCCGAGGCCAACGCAGGCTTCGGATTGGACTTCGCCAGCCAGGCGCCGCTGACCCGCGCGCAGCGGCGCGCGCGGGTGGAAACGGCGCTGGCCGCCGTGGGCCTGGCCGGGCAGGGCCACCTGTATCCGGCACAGCTGTCCGGCGGCATGGCGCAGCGCGTGGCGCTGGCCCGTGCGCTGGCCCGCGAGCCGGTGCTGCTGCTGGCAGACGAGCCCTTCTCCGCCCTCGACGCCATCACCCGCGCCGAGATGCAGGCGCTGCTGGTGGAGGTGGTGCACCGATGGCACACGGCGACGCTGCTGGTCACGCACGACATCGACGAGGCCATCGGCGTGGGCGACCGCATCCTGCTCATGGGCGGCGCGCCGGGCCGCATTGTGCGCGAGTGGCAGGTGCGCATCGCACGCCCGCGCGAGTCCGATCCCGAGGCCGCCACGCGGCTGCGCCTGGACATCCTGTCCGCGCTGCAGGCCACGCGTGGCGGCCATCCCGCCGCCGCCCCGGACCCGACGGAAGCGCGGCCGCCCGCCTGGCACGCGCCAGGCCTTTCCGAGAGCGCCAGAAGCCCATGACCCACCGCACGAAGAACCCCTCCGCGCCCGCGACGGCCGCGCCGCCGGCCCATGTCTGCGCTTCGCCCGCCTGCGAATGCGGCCTCACCCGCCGCAGCCTGCTGCGCCTGACGGCGCTGGCCGGCGCCGGCGCGGCCGCGCCGCTGCTGGCCGCGGGCGACGCGCGCGCGCAGGCTTTCAGGGGCGACGACCAGCCGGTGAAGATCGGCTACCTGCCGATCACCGATGCCACGCCCCTGCTGGTCGCCCATGGACGCGGCCTGTTCGAGCAGGAGGGCTTGAAGACCGAGGCGCCTCGCCTGTTCCGCTCCTGGGCGCAGGTCGTGGAGGCCTTCATCGCCGGCCAGGTCAACGTGGTCCACCTGCTCTCGCCGGCCACGCTCTGGGTGCGCTACGGCTCGAAGTTTCCCGCCAGGATCGTCGCCTGGAACCATCTGAACGGCTCCGCGCTGACGACGCTGCCCGAGATCAATTCGGTGGCGGAACTGGGCGGACGCACGGTCGCCGTGCCGTTCTGGTATTCCATCCACAACATCCTGCTGCAGGACCTGCTGCGCAAGGAGGGGCTGGCCGCCGTCACGCGCCCGCGCGGCAGCGGCATCGGGCCGAAGCAGGTCAACCTCGTGGTGCTGCCGCCGGCCGAGATGGTGTCGGCCCTGGCAGGCAAGTCCATCGCCGGATTCATCGTGGCCGACCCGTTCAACGCCGCGGCCGAGATCGCGGGGGTGGGAAAGATCCTGCGCTTCTCGGGCGATGTCTGGCGCGACCATGCCTGCTGCGTCACCTTCCTGTCCGAACGCGACCTGGCGGACAAGCCCGAATGGGCGCAGCGCGTGACCACCGCCCTGGTGAAGGCCCAGCTGTGGATCCGCGAGAACCGGCTGGACACGGCCACGCTGCTGTCGAACAACCACGAGCGCCGCTACACGCCGCACCCGCAACGCACCCTGGCCAAGGTGCTCGCCGCCACCGACTACGCGGACTACGAGGCCGCCGGCGTGGTGCGCAACAAGGGCTGGCACCAGCGGCGCATCGACTTCCAGCCCTATCCCTACCCCTCCTACACCGAGCAGCTGGTGCGGGCCACGCAGGCGACCACGGTCGAGGGCGACACCGCCTTCCTGCAGGCGCTGGACCCGAAGTTCGTGGCGCGGGACCTGGTGGACGATCGTTTCGTGCGCAAGGCGATCCAGGCCGTCGGCGGACCGCAGACCTTCGGCATCTCGCCGGACTTCTCCCGGCGCGAGACCATCGTGGTCTGAGGATGGCCGATCCAGTGTCCCCGGCCGCCCCGCCGCCCGGATGGCGCAGGCGCGCGCCGGACATCGGGCGCGCAGCGGCACGCCTGGCGCTGCCGCTGTCCGGCCTGCTGCTGGCACTGGCGCTGTGGTCGGCCGGCAGCGCGCTGCTGACCAGCCGCACGCCCGTGGCATCGGCGTTCGCGCCCCTGCCGTCGCTGCAGGCGCTGTGGCAGCTGCTGTGGGGCGAGGACATCTGGTATCACACGGCATTGAGCCTCAAGCGCGTGGGGGTGGGCCTGCTGCTGGCATTCGCGTTCGGCGTGCCGCTGGGCATTCTCACGGGCCTGGCGCGCGGCTTCGCGCAGGCCAGCACGCCGGTGTTCCAGTTCCTGCGCATGGTCTCGCCGCTGTCGTGGATGCCGATCGCGGTGATGGTGCTGGGCGTGGGCGATGCGCCGGTCTACTTCCTCCTGGCGTTCGCGGCGGTCTGGCCCATTCTGCTCAACACCGCCGCGGGCGTGGCCCAGCTCGACGCCAACTGGCTGCTGCTGGCACGCAGCCTGTCGGCGACCCGGCGCGAGACCGTGTGGCGCGTCATCCTGCCCGGCATCACGGCGCACATCCTCACCGGCGTGCGCCTGGCCATCGGCATCATCTGGATCGTGCTCGTGCCGGCCGAGATGCTGGGCGTGTCCGCCGGACTGGGCTACTTCATCCTGGACACGCGCGACCGGCTGGCGTATTCGGAACTGATGGCGGTCATCGTGCTCATCGGCGCCCTGGGCTACCTGCTGGACCATGTCGCGCGCTGGCTGTATGCCCGCTGGCTGCATGCCTGAAGCACGGGCACCGGCGGGCCGGCGGACGAGACGATAGACTGCCGGCTCATTCCCCGCAGTGCCGGGCCTCGCTGCCATGCCGACTGCGCAAGCTCCCATGCCGCGCCTGACCTCCAAGGACATCGCACGCCTGGCCGGCGTCTCGCAGGCCACGGTCTCCAACGCGATCAACCGGCCGCACCTGGTGGCCGAGAAGACGCGCGCGCAGATCATCGACCTCATGGCCGCGTCGGGCTATGTCGTCAACAACTCGGCGCGCACGCTCAAGTCAGGCGTCGGCCAGGCGCTCGGCGTGGTGGTTCTCGACGTGGCCAACCCCTTCTGGGGCGAGGTCATCAAGGGCATCGAGGCGGTCACGGCACCCGCGCAGATCCCCCTCATCATCGGCAGCTCGAACGAGCATGCGCATACCGAGCGGCACATCCTGGAATCGTTCGAATCGCAGGGCGTGCGGGGCATCCTGATCGCCCCCACCAACGCCAACCTGCCGTTGCTGCGCCGGCTGCAGGCGCAGGGAATCCGGGTCGTTCTGCTGGACCGCGACGACCCGGACGGCGAGTTTCCGTCGTTGAGCCTCGATCACTCGGCCGGCGCGGCGCAGGCGGCGCGCTTCCTGCTCGAGTCCGGGCATCGCTGCGTGGCCATGGTCAACGGCTCGCACGAGATCTCCTGGTGTGCCAGCCGCTCCCAGGGCTTTCATGCCGAATACCGCAAGCACCGGCAGGCCCGCGTGCACGAGTTCAGGATGCGCGCCATGAGCGCCGAAGAGGGCTTGCGCTGCGTCTCGCAGCTGCTCGCGGTCCGCCCCCGCGTCACGGCCGTCTTCTGCGCCAACGACATGCTTGCGCTGGGCGTGCTGAAAGGCCTGTCCAGGCAGGGCGTGGACGTGCCCGGCGACATCTCGGTCATGGGCTACGACGACGCGATGTTCTCGGAGCTGCTCTCGCCGGCATTGACCACGGTGCAGCAGTCCGCGGCGGCGATCGGACGCGAAGCCGCGGCCCTGATGACGGCCGCCGGCGCAACCGGCGAGAGCCGCCCGGCCCTGCCGCAGCCGCGGCTGGTCGTGCGGCAGTCCGTCCGGGCCGTGGCCGCGCGCGCCCGCTGACGCGCCCTCAGGCCGCGACGTGCGCAATCGCGGCGATCAGCTCGCGCGTATAGGCGTCGGCGGGATGGCGCAGCACGCTGCGCGCGTCGCCGTACTCGCGCAGTTCGCCGTGTCTCAGCACGGCCACCTCGTGGCTGACCTGCTGGATCACGCCCAGGTCGTGCGAGATGAAAAGGAAGGCCGCACCGGTCTCACGCTGCAGCGCGGCGATCAGCGCCAGGATCTGCTTTTGCACCGACACGTCCAGCGCGGACACGGGCTCGTCCATGACCACCAGCCGGGGCTCCACCGCCAACGCGCGCGCGATCGCCACGCGCTGCCGCTGCCCGCCCGAGAGGGTCAGCGGCCGCCGCGACGCCAGTTCGGGATCGAGCCCCACGCGCGCCAGCCAGCGGCCGATGCGCTGCCGCCGCTGCGACCGCGCCTCGGCGCCGAAGCGCATCTGCAGCGCCTCGCCGAGGATCTTGTCCACGGTGTGGCGCGGATCGAAGGCGGAGAGCGGATCCTGGTAGACGAACTGGATGGGCCGCGCACGCCCCGCCGCGGGCCGCTCCAGCGCGGCATCGGCGACGACCCGGCCGCCGCTGCTGGCCTCCAGGCCGGCGATGATCCGGGCCAGCGTGGTCTTGCCGGAGCCGGACTCGCCGACCAGGCCCAGCGTGCGGCCGGCATGCAGCGTGAGGTCCACGCCGCGCAGCGCCTGGCGCGGCGGCGCGCCCGGTGCCGCGCCGGGGAAGGTTTTCGTGATGCCGACGGCGCGCAGCAGCGGCGGCTCGCCCTCGCCGTGGCGAACGGCGCCGGCGGGCACCGCATCGCCGCGCCGGTCGAAGCGCGGCACGGCGTCGAGCAGCGCCCGCGTGTAGGCATGCACCGGCGCGCGCAGCACCTGCGCCGCGGGGCCGGACTCCACCACGGCGCCCTGCTGCAGGATCAGCACGTGGTCGGCCAGCTTCGAGACCACGCCCAGGTCGTGGCTGATCAGGATCAGGGCCATGCCGCTGCGCTTGAGCTGCTCGAACAGCGCCAGGATCTGCTGCTGCACCGACACGTCCAGCGCGGTCGTCGGTTCGTCGGCGATCAGGATCTGCGGATCGCCCGCCATCGCGGTCGCGATGAGGGCACGCTGCCGCTGTCCGCCGGACAACTGGGCAGGATGGTCGTCCAGGCGCTCCGCGCCGTCGGCGAACTGCGCGCGCGCGAGCAGCGCCAGCGCCCGTTCATGTTCGCGGTCGCGCGCGACAGTGCCGGTGGCGCGCACCGCCTCGCGCAGTTCCTGGCCGATGGTTCGCAGCGGGTCCAGCGACACCAGCGCGTCCTGCAGGATGTAGCCGATCTCGCGCCCGCGGATGGCCCGCCACTGGCGCTCGCCCAGCGCCAGCAGGTCGCGCCCGCGCAGCTCCAGCGCATCCGCCGCGATGCGCGCGGCCGGGCCGTTGAGGCCGATCAGGCTCCTGGCGGTCACGCTCTTGCCCGAGCCGGATTCGCCGACCAGCGCCAGGCACTGCCCCGCCCCGACCGTGAAGCTGACATCGGAGACCACGCGGCGCGTCTCCCATCCGTGGCGAAAGCCCACCCGGAGGTTCCGCACCCGGATCAAGGGCTCGCCGGCCTGGGCCGCGTCCTGCGAGGGTCGCGTCATGCCCGACCCTCGATCCGCCGCTGCAGCCAGTGGCCCAGGATCGTGGTGCTCATGACGAACAGCGTGATGGCCGCCCCCGGGAACACCGCGGCCCACCATCCCAGCGTGAGGAAGCTGCGCGCATTGGTCAGCATCGAACCCCATTCCGGCGCCGGCGGCGGCGCGCCCAGGCCCAGGAAGCTCAGCGCGGCGCCGGCGAGCGTGGCGCCGCCCAGCCCGATCGTGGCGATCACCATCACCGGCCGCAGGGCGTTCGGCACGATGTGCCGCAACACCACCTGCGCCGGGCCGAGGCCCAGGCCGCGGGCCGCTTCCACGTAGGGCGCGCCGCGCACCTGCAGCGTCTGGGCCCGCACCACCCGCGTGTAGTAGGGAATGCCTGCGATGCCGATCGCGACCGCGGCATTGAACACGCCGCTGCCGAACAGGGCCACGATGAAGATGGCCAGCAGCAGCTCCGGAAACGCCGCGCCGATGTCCGTGAGGCGCATGACCACGGTGGAAACGATCCGCCGCGTCAGGCCGGCGAGCAGCCCGAGCGCGGTGCCCAGCGTCAGGGCGATGGCCACCGCGCCGAAGCCCAGGGCCAGCGACGGGCGCGCGCCGTGGATCACGCGCGTGTAGACGTCGCGCCCGATCTGGTCGGTGCCGAAGATATGCCCGGCCGAGGGCGGACTCAGGATCGCCGCGCGGTTGGCCGCCAGGGGGTCGCCCGGTGCCAGCAGGGACGGATGCAGCGCGGCCACCAGGAAGAACAGCAGGACGGCCAGGCTGGCGGCCGCCGCCGCGTCGGCCGCCACGGGCCAGCGCCTGCGGCGGCGCGCGGGCGGTTCCGCGCCGATCGGCAGGGGCGGCGCCGTGGAAGACATCGTGGTCATGGCTGCGGCAGCACGGCCTTGAGCCGGTGATCGATCAGGATGTAGGCGAAGTCGATCAGCATGTTGACGATCACGAAGGCCAGCGTGGCCACGATGACCAGTCCGAGCACCAGCGGCATGTCCTGCCGGGTCACGGCATTGACCAGCAGCCGGCCCAGGCCCGGCCGGCCGAACAGGGTCTCGGTGATCGCCGCGCCGCCGAGCAGCGCGCCGAAGGAGAAGCCGAGCATGGTCAGGTAGGGAATGACGGCGTGCCGCAGCGCATGGCGCAGCTTGACCGCCGTGAGGGACAGGCCGCGCGAGCGCGCGGTCATGATGAAGGGCTGCTCCAGCACGTCCTCCAGCGCGCGCCGCAGCACCTGCGCCAGCGGGGCCGCGGTCGGCAGCGCGATGGTGAGCGCCGGCAGGATGAGCGTGCGCAGGTCGCCGGCATCGAGCAGCGGAAACACCCGCCACTGCACCGACAGCACCAGCATCAGCAGGAAGCCGATCCAGAACACCGGCGTGGAGGCGAGCACCAGCTCGACCACGCCGGCCAGGCCGCTCGCCGCGCGATGGCCCGCCGTGAGCACCGCGATACCGGCGGACAGGGCCACCGCGAACAGGCTGGCCAGCCCGGCGAGCGCCAGGGTCGGCGCGGCCTGCTCGGCGATGAGGTCGAGCACGGGCTGCTCCTGGACATAGGAGATGCCCAGGTCGCCGCGCAGCAGGCGCGCGAGATAGAACAGATACTGCACCACCAGCGGCTCGTTCAGGTGGTACTCGGCGCGGATCGCGTCGAGCACCTCGCTGGTGATCGCCACGGCGTCGTGGCCCGCGCCGGCGATGACGAAGGCCGGATCGACCGGCACCAGCCGCAGCGCGAAGAAGGCGGCGGTGACGGCGCCGAGCACGGTGAACACGCTCAAGGCGAGCCGCCCCAGCAGGCGAGTGATTCGCGCGTCCGACATCCGGTGCTCCTGGATCGGCGGCTGGCCTGCCCGGCGGGGCCGCCTCGCCGCGCTCCGTCTACTTCCCGATCCAGGCGTCGAACAGATAGGGCTGGGGCCAGGCCTTGTCCCAGGCCACGCCGTGCACGTTCTTCTGGATCGCCACCAGCCGCGCACGCGAATACAGGGGCACGGAAGGCGCGTGGTCCGGCAGGATCTCCTGCGCTTCGGCGTAGTACTTCGCGCGGTCCTCCGACTTGCCGGCCGCGCGCGCCTTGACCAGCACGGCGTCCAGCTCCGGAATGCTCAGGAACGAGGCGTTGGAGCCGACCGTCGAGCCGTCGCTGATGTTGTCGCTGCCGTACAGGCGCCACAGCTGCATGCCCGTGGCCTCGGACTGGAAGGAGCCGAGCACGCCGTAGTTGCCGTTGTACAGCCGCTGGGGCAGATCGGTCACCGGCAGCAGCTGGATGTCGAAGCCGAGCTTCTTCGCATCGATCTGCACCTGCTCGAGCGTGCGCTGCGCGAGCTGGTCGTTGTCGGCGTAGGGCGCGGCGGCACTCAGGCGCTGGCCGTCCTTGGTGCGGAAGCCCTCGGCGTCGCGCGCCTTCCATCCGGCCTGGTCCAGCAGGTCGGCAGCGCGCTGCGGATCGTGCGTGATCCTGTTCTTCAGGTCCTTGGCAAAGTCCGGCGTGGTCGTGGCCAGGTACTCCTGCACCGGATAGGCACCGAAGGTGGCGCTGGCGACGATCTCCTCGCGGTTCAGGCCATGCAGCAGTGCCTGGCGCACCTCCAGCCGGTCGAAGGGCGGCTTGCGGGTGTTCAGGTGCAGGGTGTAGCCCACGCCGGGGAGCAGAAACTCCTCGGTCTGGTAGCTGTCGCCGTTCTTGACGGTGTTCGCATGCTCCGGCGGGATGTAGTCGACCACGTGCGCCTCGCCGGTGGCCAGGGCGTTGTAGCGCGTCTGGTCCTCCGGGAGAAACACGTACTTGATGCTGTCGACGTACGCGGCGCCCTGGTGGAACTTGGGCGGCGCCCAGTTGTAGTCGTCGTTGCGCACATAGGTCAGGCTCTGCCCCTTGACCCAGTTGTCGAACTTGAACGGACCGGTGCCGATGAGCCTGGTGGCCAGCGACCTGGGGTCCTTCTCCAATTGATCCTTGGAGAGGATGCCGAAGTACGGCGCGGCGATCAGCGTCAGGAAGCTCGACTCGGGCACGGCCAGCTGGACCTCGAGGGTGTGTTCGTCGATGACCTTGGCCACCGGCTTGAGCTTGGCGGTGGACCCCGTGGACTTGTTCGCCGGGTCCAGCACGTAGTCGAAGTTCGCCTTCACCGCCTCGGCGTTCAGCGGCGTGCCGTCGTGGAACCTGACGTCCTTGCGCAGCTGGAAGACGTAGCGCGAGGCGTCGTCGGACACCTCCCAGCTGGAAGCCAGCCAAGGATCGTAGGTTCCGTCGCCGTTGTCCCAGACCAGGGAGTCCACCACCGGCCGCACGGAGTGCGCGCCGGAGCCCTGGTCGACGAGCGGATTGAGCTGCGCCGGCTCCGCCCGCAGGGCCACCACCAGCTGGCCGCCGCGCACCGGCCCGCTGTCGCCGGCCGGTGCGGCGGCCGTGGGCGGCGCGCTCTTGTCCGAGCACGCGGCCAGCGCCAGCGCGATGGCTGCGGCAGCCAATCCCAGCACGATTTTTTTCATGGCGAGAACCTCACTTCGTTGAATGGAAATCCGCCCATTGACCATCGAATTTATTCGTATCAATTTCGGGAGAAAACCAATGTAGTCCACAAGAATCGCCGCACTAATCATCTTTTCGCATATCCAAGTTGCCTGCCGTACGGATCGCCCGCGAAGACCCCAAACGGAGTTACCGCGCCGCAGGCTCAGAACGGCTCCTTGAACGGCCGCAGATCGAGCTCCTGCGTCCAGGCGCTGCGGTGCTGCAGGTGCAGTTGCCAGTAGCTCTCGGCGATCCCGTCGAGCTGCAGCAATCCACCCTCCCCGGCCTGCGCGACCCGCTCGGGGGAATGGCTGTGCAGGCGCTCGCCATCGATGCCCCCGTCGATGACCACGTGGGCCACATGCACGCCCTGGGGGCCGAACTCCCGTGCCAGCGTCTGGCTGAGCGAACGCAGCCCGGCCTTGGCGGCCGCGAAGGCAGCGAACGGCGGCCGCCCCCTGAGCGATGCCGTGGCGCCGGTGAACAGCAGGCTGCCCCGGCCGCCGGGCGCATCGGGTGCGGCCCCGTTGTCCAGCAGCAGCGAAAGCGCCTCGCGCGCGAAGATGAAGCCGCCCAGCGTGCCGATGCGCCAGGCCTGGGTGAACTGGTCGATGTCGATCTGCAGCGTGGGCGCGCGCACGGCCGAGGCGGCGTTGAACACCGCGGCGCGCAGCGGCCCCAGCGCCCGCACGCGCTGCGCGATGCCCTGCACCTGCGCCTGGCTGGCCAGGTCGCCCGCATGGGCATGCGCCTGCCCGCCGGCCTCGCGGATCGTGGCCGCCACCGCCGCGAGGCGCTCGGGCGAACGGCCGGTCAGGACCACGGCGAGCCCGCCTTGCGCGAAGCGGCGTGCGACGGCCGCGCCCAGCCCCGCCTCGGCGCCGACACCGCCGATCCAGGCCACGGGCGGGCCGTTGCGCAGGGGGGGTTGCCACCGCTATCACCCCCGCCAAAGGGCTTGCAACACCCGGCTCACAGCTTCGCGATCGACACCTCGGTCGACTTCACCAGCGCAATGACGTCGGAGCCGATCCGCAGCTGGAGCTCGTCCACCGAGCGCGTCGTGATCACCGAAGTGACGATGCCCCAGGAGGTCTCGACGTCGATCTCGGAGACGACATCGCCCCGGATGATCTCGCGGACCTTGCCGCGGAACTGATTGCGCACGTTGACGGCTTGGACGGACATGGCGGCTCTCCTGTCGGGGTGTCGGCGGACGGGGCGGGGAAGGACTCGCCTGCATTGTGAGCAGCGGACAGGCGGTGCGGAACAAAGAAGTTCCTGCTTCGTCATCTTCGAAACGAATAAGGTGCCGGGCAGCCCCGGGCCGTCACGCGATGCCGGGAGGGTCAGTGCGCGAAGTCGCCGAGGTTCAATCGCTCCCGCGCACGGTCCGCGAAACGCTGCTGGATGGCCTGCAGCTCGGCTTCGAGGAACTGCAGGAACATGCCCATCGCGAGCGACAGGGTCTGGCCGCTGCGCTGGTACAGGCAGCTGAACGAGCGCGCGCCCGCGTCGGCCAGGCCGGCCCACGCCAGCCGGCCGGCGTCCACGTCTTCGGCGACGTTCTCGGGGATCTGGTAGGCGATGCCGACGCCGCCGGCCACCAACCGGCGGACCATCGCGACCGAGCTGGTCTCCACCAGCGGGCGCGTCGTCGGCGGCGCAATCTGGTCGACCATGGCGCGCAACTCGGTGTCGGGCGTCATCAGGATCAGCGGCTGGTCCGCGCAGTCGCGCATCCGCGGCAGCTTGCCGGCGCGGGCGAGCGGATGGTCCGGCCGCGTGACCAGGCCGAGCTGCTGCGGAAAGGCGCGGATCTCTTCCACGCCCGGCGGCGGCCTGCGGCGCAGGCAGTAGCCGATGTCCGCCTCGCCGTTGACGACCCAGCGCAGGATCTGCTCGCCGCTGCCCGAGCGCACGCCGTAGGTCACCCCGGGGTGGCTGCGCATGGCCTTCTCGATCACGCGCGGTACCAGTTCCTCGGCCGAGGAGTGCGACACCGCCAGGCTGATGTGCCCCCGCCGCAGCGCCCGCAGATCCTCCACCTGCGCCAGCGCGCTGTCGAAGTCGCGCTGGCCGCGCCGCACCGCGGCGATCATGATCTCGCCGGCCACGGTGAGCTGCATGCCGCGCGGCAGGCGGTCGAACAGCGGCGTGCCGATCTGAGCCTCCAGGTTCAGGATCTGCTGATGCACCGCCGCCGCCGTGAGGTGCAGCGACTCCGCCGCCTTGCGGATCGAGCCGCGGCGGGCCACCTCGTCGAAGCAGCGAAAGGCCTGGGAAATGGGGCGCACCGGGCGAGTGTATAGATCAGCCATACGATCCGTTCGAAACAATCAGCTTTTCCTGACGATGCAGGGCCCCTAGAGTCCGCTGCATCTTTCTTGCGCAGGAGCAGCACTTGGCCACCACCGTCGACCAGATCACCAGCGCCGCCGAGGCGTCGGCCTCATCGCCCATGACCCGGCGCTTTCCGCCGGCGGCTACACGCTCATCGCACCGCAGACCGGCGGCGGCAGGGTCTACCTCGTCGACATCGACGGCGAGGTCGTGCACCAGTGGCGGATGCCGGTGCGTCCCGGCCGCCATGCGGTGATCCTGCCCAACGGCAACCTGGGCTACAACGGCAACCATGCCGACTCCCCTTCGCGGTACGACGCCTGGTCCATGTGGCATGGCGGCGACTTCTACGAGGCGACGCCCGAGGGTGAGGTGGTGTGGCGCTACCAGGACCCCTCGCATCACCACGATGCGCAGTGGCTGCCCAATGGGAATCTGCTGTATGCCGCCTGCGAACCGGCGCCGGCGGACTTCGCGCGGCGCGTGCCCGGCGGCACCTCCCATGGCGCGGACGAGACCATGCATGTCGACGTGATCCGCGAGGTCGACCGCGCGGGGCGCCTGGTGTGGGAATGGAAGGCCTGGGAACACCTGCCGCCCGGGGACTTTCCGATCCACCCCGGCTTCGGGCGCTACCACTGGCCCCTGGTCAACGGCCTGGGGGTGATGGCGGACGGCACCGTGCTCATGAGCCTTCGCACGACGGCCGGCATCGTCGGCGTGGACAGGAACTCGGGCCGGGTGAAGCTGCACATCCCGCCCAGCGTCGTGTCGCACCAGCACGCCCCGGTGCCGCTGGACAACGGCCGCATCCTGGCGTTCGACAACGGCAACTTCCGCGCCGGCAGCCACGTCGCCTTCTCGCGCGTGATCGAGATCGAGCCGGCCACCGGCGAAGTGGCCTGGACGTACACCGACGAGGTGGTCAACGCCTTCTACACGCCCTTCATGGGCAATGCGCAGCGGCTGTGGAACGGCAACACGCACATCACCGAGTCGGCCTCGGGCCGGCTGTTCGAGGTCACGCCCGCGGGCGAGGTGGTGTGGGAGTACGTCATCCCCTGGTTCGACGAATACCCGGATGCGGCTGCGCGCAAGACCGGTCCCGGCCGGCTCAACAGCGTGTTCCAGACCTTCCGCTACGCGCAATCGCAGCTCCCCTGGCTGAAGACCGGCAGGCCATGACGCGGGAAACGCATAAGCAAGCGCGCAAAGCGCAGTCGACAGTGCCGGGCGGCGCACCTACCCTGCCTCCTTTTTGACCTGTCACTCTCGAAGGAGGCCACGTTGCGCAATTCACTCTTCCCTCGCCTGCGCCGCCGCTATCTGGGCGCCGCCCTGCTGGCGGTCGCCGGCTGCACCGCGGGCCTGAGCACCTCCGCCCGGGCCCAGACCGCCCTGCCGAAGGAAGTGAAGATAGGCTTCCAGAAGGGCTCGGCCATTCTGGTGCTGGCCAGGAAGCAGCAGGTCATCGAGAATCGGCTGAAGGCGCTGGGCGTGCCCAGCGTCAAATGGGTGGAGTTCCAGTTCGGCCCTCCCATGCTGGAGGCGCTGGGCGCCGGTGCGATCGACCTCGGCTCGGTCGGCGATACCCCGCCGATCTTCGCGCAGGCGGGCGGCTCCAATCTCGTCTACGCCGCCGCCACCCCCTCGGCCCAACACGCGGTGCTCGTGCCGAAGAACTCTCCCATCAGGACGACGGCCGACCTCAAAGGCAAGAAGGTGGCCTTCGGCAAGGGGTCGAGCGCACAGAACGTCACCGTCAAGGCACTGGCGACGGCGGGGCTGAAGTTCGATGACATCGTGCCGACCTATCTGTCGCCCGCCGACGCCACAGCCGCGTTCAACGGCGGCAACATCGACGCCTGGGTGGTCTGGGATCCCTATTACGCCATCGCCGAGGAGCGCTATGGCGCCCGCGTGGTGGCCGACACATCCGACAAGCGTCTGGCCAGCTCGTCCTACTACATGGCGCACAAGGACTTTGCCGCGCAGTACCCTGCCGCTCTGTCGGCCGTGCTGGACGAACTGGGCAAGCTGACGAGCTGGGCTGGCCAGCACCGGGAGGAACTCGCCACGCTGGCCGCGGAGGCGACCGGCATCGACGTCAGATCGTGGTCGGCCGCGTTCGCCCGGGCCGACTTCTCGTTCGGCCCGGTGACCGATGCCCACGTGGTCCAGCAGCAGCAACTGGCCGATACCTTTCAGGCGCTGGGCATCATCCCGCGCCAGATCAGCGTGAGGGAGATCGTCTGGCGCGCGCCGGCTGACTGACCGATAGGCTGGTTGGCCGGACTGCTCGCGCCGCCATGCAGGCCGACCGCGGGCACCATCGGGCAGCAAAAAAGCCCCGATCCCTGAGGGGAAAGGGGCTTGTCACGCCGCCCGGTGCGCCCGGGCAAGGCGAAATTACATGTTCTCGATCATCACCTGCCCGAAGCCCGAGCAGCTCACCTGCGTCGCGCCGTCCATCAGGCGGGCGAAGTCGTAGGTCACCTTCTTGCTGGCGATCGACTTTTCCATCGAGCTGATGATCAGGTCGGCGGCTTCCTTCCAGCCCATGTGGCGCAGCATCATCTCGGCCGAGAGGATCTCGGAGCCGGGGTTCACGTAGTCCTTGCCGGCGTACTTGGGCGCCGTGCCGTGGGTGGCCTCGAACATGGCGACGGTGTCGCTCAGGTTCGCGCCCGGGGCGATGCCGATGCCGCCGACCTGCGCGGCCAGCGCGTCGGAAACGTAGTCGCCGTTGAGGTTGAGCGTGGCGATCACGCTGTACTCGGCGGGGCGCAGCAGGATCTGCTGCAGGAAGGCATCGGCGATGCTGTCCTTGACGGTGATCTCCTTGCCGGTCTTCGGGTTCTTGAACTTCATCCACGGGCCGCCGTCGATCAGCTCGGCGCCGAACTCCTTCTGCGCCAGGGCGTAGGCCCAGTCGCGGAAGCCGCCTTCGGTGAACTTCATGATGTTGCCCTTGTGGACGATGGTCACGCTGGGCTTGTCGTTGTCGATCGCGTACTGGATCGCCTTGCGCACCAGGCGCTCGGTGCCTTCGCGCGACACCGGCTTGACGCCGATGCCCGAGGTCTCGGGAAAGCGGATCTTCTTGACGCCGAAGTCTTCCTGCAGGATCTTGATGAGCTTCTTGGCCTTCTCGCTCTCGGCCTCGAACTCGATGCCGGCGTAGATGTCTTCCGAGTTCTCGCGGAAGATCACCATGTTGGTCTTCTGCGGCTCCTTGACCGGGCTGGGCACGCCTTCGAAGTACTGGATCGGACGCAGGCAGACGTACAGGTCGAGCTCCTGGCGCAGCGCGACGTTGAGCGAGCGGATGCCGCCGCCCACGGGCGTGGTCAGCGGGCCCTTGATGGAGACCACGTAGTCGCGCACGGCGTGCAGCGTTTCCTCGGGCAGCCAGACGTCGGGGCCGTAGACCTTGGTCGACTTCTCGCCGGCGAAGACCTCCATCCACTGGATCTTGCGCTTGCCGCCGTAGGCCTTGGCCACGGCCGCGTCGACGACCTTGAGCATCACCGGCGTGATGTCCAGGCCGGTGCCGTCCCCTTCGATGTACGGAATGATCGGCTGATCAGGCACATTGAGCGAGTTGTCGGCGTTGACGGTGATCTTCTGACCTTCGGCGGGAACTTTGATGTGCTGATAGCTGGACATGGGAAGGGGTGACTCCGAAAGAGGGGTGGCGGCCGGGCAACGCTGCGCATCCGGCCGGCGGGAAAGCCCGTGGATTTTAGACCCAACGCGCGCACGCCCGCGGGCGTGCCGCGCCAATGGCCGTGCGTCACAATGGATGCCTCGCGGGCGCCTTTTTTCCGGACCGCCGCCCGCCACTTGTGACGATTGCGACGAAGACCCCCCATGCGCCTGCGCCTTGCCCTGTTCATCGCCCTGTTCTGCGCGGCCTCGGCTGCCCTGGCCCAGCAGCCCCAGCTCGACCTGCCGCGCGTGCGCCTGTCGGCAGGCATGTTCCCGATCGACGCGCAGGTCGCACAGACGCACGCCCAGCGCCAGACCGGCCTCATGCACCGGCGCGAGATGCCGCCGCAGGAGGGCATGCTCTTCGTGTTCGATGCGCCGGGCGTGCAGTGCTTCTGGATGCAGAACACGCTGCTGCCCCTGACGGCAGCCTTCGTCGCCGACGACGGACGCATCGTCAACCTCGCCGACATGAAGCCGATGACCACGGACTCGCACTGCTCCGAGGAGCCGGTGCGCTACGTGCTGGAGATGAACCAGGGCTGGTTCGCCAAGAAGAACATCAGGAAGGGCGACAGGCTCTCCGGACCCGTCTTCGCGGCCGGGCGCTGAGCCCGGGCGCGCACGAAAAAGCCGCCCCCAGGGCGGCTTTTTCTGAGGCCGAGAGGCGCGGGATCAGCCGAAGTTCTTCTCGGCGAACTCCCAGTTCACGAGCTTCGCGAGGAAGGTCTCGACGAACTTCGGGCGCAGGTTGCGGTAGTCGATGTAGTAGGCGTGCTCCCAGACGTCCACGGTCAGCAGGGCCTTGTCCTCGGTGGTCAGCGGGGTGCCGGCGGCGCCGGTGTTGACGATGTCGACGCTGCCGTCGGCCTTCTTCACCAGCCAGGTCCAGCCCGAGCCGAAGTTGCCCACGGCCGACTTCACGAAGGCTTCCTTGAAGGCGTCGTAGCTGCCCCACTTGGCATCGATCGCCTTGGCCAGCGCGCCGCTGGGCGCACCGCCGCCCTGCGGCTTCATGCAGTTCCAGAAGAAGGTGTGGTTCCAGATCTGCGCGGCGTTGTTGTAGATGCCGCCGCTGGACTTCTTGACGATCTCCTCGAGCGTCAGGTTCTCGAACTCGGTGCCCTTTTGCAGGTTGTTCAGGTTCACCACATAGGCGTTGTGGTGCTTGCCGTGGTGGTACTCGAGGGTTTCCTGCGAGTACTCGGGCGCCAGCGCGTCGATCGCGTACGGGAGAGGCGGAAGAACGTGTTCCATGTTTGTTTGCTCGTGGGTTGGTGATGGGACGACAGATTCTAGAAAGGATTCATCGGCCATGCGTCGGACGGTGGCTCGAACTGCCCGCGGCGTTCACGGTCATGTCCACGCTGCCGTCGGCCAGCGTCGCGCGCACCGCGTCGCCGGGCGCGAGCCGCGCGGCGCTGGTCACGGCCTGGCCGCCGGCATCGGTGAGCCAGGCGTAGCCGCGCTGCAGCACCAGCGCCGGGTCGAGCAGCTGCAGCCGCAGCGCGGCACGCTCGAGCCGCTCGCCCTGCCGATCGAGCGTGCGACGAACCCCCGCGGGCAGGCTCGATTCCAGCGACCGGCACGCCTGCGCCGCCCGCTCGCAGCGCAAGTGCGCGGCATGGTGCGCGCGCTGCGCAAGATGCGCCAGCCGCAGCTGCTGCCGCGCCACCAGCGAGGACGGGCGGCCGAGCCGGCCGGCGGCCAGGTCCAGCCGCTGGCCGAGCGCGTCCAGCCGGTCCGCCACGCCGTCGCGCAGGCGCTCCTCGAGCTGCGCGACGGCGCCGAGCAGGAGTTCGCGCGGCGCCGCGACCAGCTCCGCCGCCGCCGTCGGCGTGGGCGCGCGCAGGTCGGCGCAGAAGTCGGCGATAGTGAAGTCGGTCTCATGGCCGACGCCCGCCACCACCGGCACCGGGCTCTGGACGATGGTGCGCGCCAGCGCCTCGTCGTTGAAGGCCCACAGGTCCTCGATCGAGCCGCCGCCGCGCACCAGCAGGATCACGTCGACGGCCGGCTGCAGCGCGTACAGCGCACGCAGCGCCGCGGCGAGTTCGGCCGGCGCGCCGGCGCCCTGCACCGCCGCCGGCGCCAGCACCACGGGAATGTGCGGCACGCGCCGGCGCAGCGCGGTCGCCACGTCGTGCAGCGCCGCCGCGCCCGGCGAGGTCACCAGCCCGATGCGGCGCGGCATGGCCGGCAGGCTGCGCTTGCGCCCGGCATCGAACAGGCCCTCGGCCTCCAGCCGCGCCTTGCGCTGCAGGAACTGCTCGAACAGCGCGCCCTGCCCGGCGCGCTGCAGGCTTTCCACGATCAGTTGCAGGTCGCCGCGCGGCTCGTACACCGCCAGGCGGCCGCGCACTTCCACGCGGTCGCCGTCGCGCGGCGCGAAGTCCAGCAGGCCCGCCGCGCGCCGGAACATGGCGCAGCGCAGCTGGCCCGCCTCGTCCTTGAGCGCGAAGTAGCAGTGCCCGCTGGCCGCGCGCGAGAAGCCCGAGATCTCGCCTTGCACCGCCACCGGATTGAAGCGCGCTTCCAGCGCGTCGGCCACCGCGCGGCACAGCGCGCCGACGGGCCAAACCCGCACGCCGGCCGCCGGCGGCCAGGGCTGGCTCATCGCGCCGGCGCCGGCGCCGGGGCGCCGAATCGTCCACAAGCGCCTTGCCGCACCCGCGATCGGGCCGCGAAACCGCACTGCGCGCACGGGTTATCGTGCAAGTCGTTGATTCGATTGAAGAAAGTGCTGCTCAAAATTCGATCGATCTGTTGCAAGCCACGGCCGATGCGGCTTCGGGCAAGTTGCCAAGCCGGTTAGTCACAAAGTTATCCACAGAATCTGTGAGCGATGTCCGACGCGAGAAGGGACCTCGCGCAGCCACCTTGCTCGGTCATAATCGCCGCGCATTGTCGTCATCAGCGCGCTGGAGGGGTTCCTTGCTTTCGATCATAGTTGCTGCGGGCTGGCCGATCTGGCCGCTGCTCGCCTGTTCCGTGCTGGCGCTGGCGCTGGTGATCGAGCGCTTCGTCAGCCTCAAGACCTCGCGGGTGCTGCCGCCCACGCTGCTGGACGAGGCCGTGTCGGTGTCCCGGAACGCCGTTCCGGGCCCCGACGTGGTCACCCGGCTCGAACAGAATTCCGCGCTGGGCGAGGTGCTCGCCTCGGGCTTTCGCGCCGTCAACGCCAACCCGCGCTGCAGCGAAGAAGAAGTGCGCGTCGCCATGGAGGCCACGGGCCGCTCGGTGGCGCACAAGCTGGAGCGCTACCTGGCTGCCCTGGCGACGATCGCCTCCGCCGCGCCGCTGCTGGGCCTGCTGGGCACGGTGATCGGCATGATCGAGATCTTCGGCTCGCAGTCGCCGGCCAGCGGTCCCACCGGCACGGGCAATCCGGCCCAGCTGGCGCACGGCATCTCGATCGCGCTGTACAACACCGCCTTCGGCCTGATCGTGGCGATCCCGGCGCTGATCTTCTGGCGCTACTTCCGCAGCCGCGTCGATGAATACCTGCTGAACCTCGAGCTGGCCGGCGAGCGCTTCGCCCGCCACCTCAGCGCCCTGCGCCAATGAGCGCGCCCGCGCCCGGAGCCTCGCGATGAGCCGCATGCACTTTCGCCACGGGTCGCGGGACGAGCCGGAGATCAACCTGATCCCCTTCATCGACGTGCTGCTGGTCATCCTGATCTTCCTGATGCTCACGACCACCTACAGCAAGTTCACCGAAATGCAGCTGCAGCTGCCGGTGGCCGATGCCGACGCGCTGCGCGACCGGCCCAGGGAAGTGATCGTCGCGGTGTCCGCCGACGGGCGCTACGCCGTCAACAAGTCGGTGCTGGCCGACCGCAGCGTCGACAGCGTGGCGGCGGCCCTGGCCAGCGCGGCCGCCGGCGGGCAGGACAGCGTCGTGGTCATCAGCGCCGACGCGAGCGCCTCGCACCAGGCCGTCATCACGGTGATGGAGGCGGCGCGCCGCACCGGACTGGTCCAGGTCACCTTCGCCACCCAGCCGGGCGCCAAGGCGGGGCCCTAGCCTTGCCGGCCCTGCAGCGTGCCTGGCTCACGCGCGGCGCGCTGGCGCGGCTTCTGTGGCCGCTGTCGCAGGTCTACGGCGCCATCGCCGCGCTGCGGCGCGCACTCTATCGCGGCGGCCTGCTCGCCACGCACCGGATGCGCGTGCCGGTGATCGTGGTCGGCAACGTGATCGCGGGCGGCGCGGGCAAGACGCCGGTGGTGATCGCTCTGGTGGAACACCTGCGCGCACGCGGGCTCGCCGCAGGCGTGATCTCGCGCGGCTACGGGCGCCGCACCGACGACTGCCGCGAAGTCCACGCCGACAGCGACGTGCGCGACGTGGGCGACGAGCCCGCGCTGATCCGCCGCCGCACCGGCGCACCGGTGTTCGTGGCACGCCGCCGTGCCGAGGCCGCACGCGCCCTGCTCGACGCGCACCCCGGCACGCAGGTGCTGGTGAGCGACGACGGGCTGCAGCACCTCGCGCTCGCGCGCGACATCGAGGTCTGCGTGTTCGACGACCGCGGCATCGGCAACGGCTGGCTGCTGCCGGCCGGGCCGCTGCGCGAACCCTGGCCACGCCCCTGCGACCTGGTGCTGCACACCGGCGAGCGCCCCGCCTTCGCCGGCCACACCGCGCCGCGCGCACTGGCCGACCATGCGCTCGCCAGCGACGGCACGCGCGTGCCGCTGGCCGCATTGGCCGGCGAGCCGCTGCACGCGCTGGCAGGCATCGCGCAGCCGACGCGCTTCTTCGACATGCTGCGCGCGCGCGGCCTCACCCTCGCCGCATGCACCGCGCTGCCGGACCACCACGATTTCGAGGCCTGGACGCCGCCGGCCGACGGCCATCGCCTGCTGTGCACCGAGAAGGATGCGCCCAAGCTCTGGCGCCGTGCCCCCCAGGCGCTGGCGGTGCCGCTGGAATCCACGCCCGAGCCGGCCTTCTTCGCCGCGCTCGACGCAAAGCTATCATCGCCCGATGGACACCAAGCTTCTTGAACTGCTCGTCTGCCCTGTGACCAAGGGTTCGCTGAAGTGGGACCCCGAGAAGCAGGAACTGGCCTCGCGCAGCGCGCGCCTGGCCTATCCGGTGCGCGACGGCATCCCGGTCCTGCTGGAAGACGAGGCCCGCCCGATGACCGACGAGGAACTCGGCCTTTGACCGATTTCTGCGTTCTCATCCCGGCCCGGCTCGCCTCCACGCGCCTGCCCGACAAGCCGCTGGCCGACATCGCCGGCCTGCCCATGGTGGTGCGCGTCGCGCAGCGCGCCGCGCAGTCGCATGCCACACGCGTCGTGGTGGCGGCGGACGACGCGCGCATCGTGCAGGCCTGCGCCGCCCACGGTGTCGAGGCGCTGCTCACGCGCCGGGACCATCCCAGCGGCAGCGACCGGCTGGCCGAGGCCTGCGCGCAGCTCGGCCTGGCGGACGACGTGATCGTGGTCAACGTGCAGGGCGACGAGCCGCTGATCGAGCCGGCCCTGATCGATGCCGTGGCCGATACGCTGGCCGCGCGGCCGGACGCCGCCATGAGCACCGCGGTGCATGCCATCGATTCGCCGGCGGATTTCGCCAGCCCGCACGTGGTCAAGGCCGTGCTCGACGCCCAGGGCAATGCGCTGTACTTCAGCCGCGCCCCGGTCCCCTGGTGGCGCGACGGCTTCGCCGTCCGGGGCGTCGATGCCCTGCCTTCGCCGGCACCGCTGCGCCATATCGGCATCTACGGCTATCGCGCCGGCTTCGTGCGGCAATTTCCATCATTGCCGCCATCGCCGCTCGAGAGCACCGAAGCGCTGGAGCAACTGCGCGTGCTGTGGCACGGCCATCGCATCGCCGTTCATGTCAGCGCGCACGCGCCGGGCGCCGGCGTGGACACGCCCGAAGATCTCGCCCGCGTGCGCGCCTTCCTGGCCTGACGCCATCGGCCGCCAGGCCCGCTTCCGGCGGGGGGTGCCCATGCTATCCTCGACCCAGCGCCGCCTGGGCCTGCCTCTTCGCGGCGCTTCGGGCGAGACAAAGATCCAAAAGAACCGTCCGAGGACACCATGAGACTGATTTTGCTGGGCGCCCCCGGGGCGGGAAAAGGCACGCAGGCCACCTTCATCTGCCAGAAGTACGGCATCCCCCAGATTTCCACCGGCGACATGCTGCGTGCCGCGGTCAAGGCCGGCACACCCCTCGGCCGGCAGGCCAAGACCGTGATGGAATCGGGCGCCCTGGTGAGCGACGACCTCATCATCAATCTCGTGAAGGAACGCATCGCGCTGCCGGACTGCGCCAAGGGTTTTCTCTTCGACGGCTTTCCGCGCACCATCCCGCAGGCCGACGCCATGAAGGCCGCCGGCGTCAAGCTCGACTACGTGCTCGAGATCGACGTGCCCTTCGCCGACATCATCGAGCGCATGAGCGGCCGCCGCTCGCATCCGGCCTCGGGCCGCACCTACCACCTCAAGTTCAATCCGCCGAAGGTGGAGGGCAAGGACGACGTGACCGGCGAGGACCTGATCCAGCGCGACGACGACAAGGAAGAGACCGTGCGCAAGCGCCTGGAGGTCTACAGCCAGCAGACGCGCCCGCTGGTGGACTACTACGCCGCCTGGGCCGGCGCCGAGCCGCAGGCCGCACCGAAGTACCGCGCCATCAGCGGCGTGGGCACGGTCGACGAGATCACGCAGCGCGCGCTGGCGGCCCTGCAGGGCTGAACTCAGGCCGGGCTGGAGCGCAGCCCGTAGGCCTTGCCGTCGACGTAGAGGTATTCCACGCGCAGGATCGCCTCGCCCTTCTCCTCCTTGAAGGTGAAGCCGACGGCCGACAGGCTGTCGCCGACCTTGATTTCCGCGACCTGCCAGGCCCGCATGCGCGACAGCGGCGCCAGCTCCAGCTCCCACTCGCGGTCCTTGCGCGTCGGCACCACCGCCTTGGCCAGCAGCGCCTGGCCGTCCACCGGCGCGCTCTGCGCCGGCACCGGGCGCTGCGCGAGATCGGCAGGAACCTGCAGCGTGGCCGGCACCTCGATCACGAGTTCGACATGCGGGTTGCGCCAGTGGCTGCGCACCACGCGCCCTTCCAGATAGACCGGACGGTCCTGGTCGAAGCTGCTCCATCCGTGATGCGCCCAGGCGCGCGAGGCGAGCCACGGCGTGCCCGCAGCAGTCATGAAGACGAAATGACGGCGTTGCATCGCAAACTCCTTCTTCAGTAGGCGATCCATCGGCCGCACGCAATGACGGCCAGCCAGATCGCAGTGGACATCAACATCTGCAGGCGGGCAAGCGCATCGAGCCGCTGCAGGGAACCGCGGGCATGGAACCATGCCGCATTGCACCCGGCCGCGAACAGCAGCGCCATCTTGAGTACGAACGCCCGGTTGGCCAGCAGTTCCGCCGGCTGGGTGGCGAACATCAGCAGCCCGCTGGCCGCCGCGAGCGCGAAGCCCGACAGCGCGATCGACAGCGACAGCCGCGCCAGCGCAGCGACCGGCAGGATCGCGCCGCGGCCGAAGACCCGCATCTCCAGCGCCACCAGGTTGCCCACCAGCAGGGCGATCCCCACGATGTGCACCACCTCGAGCGCCGGATAGGCCCAGGAACTGGATTGGATGGCGGCCAGCATGGCAGAGGGCTCAGGTTTGGACGAGCAGTTCGAGCAGCAGCGCCACGCGCGCCTTGACCGGGCTGAGCCCGTCCGCCGCGGGCAGCGAGTCGCTGTCACGCGCGAGGATGCGACCCTGCGCGCAGCGCGTCGCGCGCCGCACCGCGATGCCGGCGGCCTGCGCGCGCAGCGCGGCCTGTTCGAGTTCGTGGTGCAGCGTGCCGTTGCCCGTGGCCGCCAGCACCAGGCCCTGCACCGCAGCGTCGCCGCCGGCAGCGCGTGCCTGCACCAGCGCATCGACCAACGCCCCGCCGGCGCCGGCGTGGCTCATCACGATCTCCACCCGCGGTGCCCCCGCACCGCGCGCGAGTTGCGCGATCACGCGCCCGCTCGTTTCGGCCGGGGTGGCCGGCCAGTCGCGCAGTTGCCGCACCGCGCCCTCCTCCACGTAGCCGACCGGCCCGGCATCGCCCGACGCGAAGGCATCGAGGCGATAGGTGTGCACCTTCTGCACCTCCAGCGCGCCATGGACCACGCCGGCGCACACCGCCGTCACGCCGCGAGCGCCCGGCGCCGCGGCCACCGCCAGCGCGTCGCGGATGTTCTGCGGGCCGTCCGGCGACAGCGCCGTGGCCGGGCGCATCGCGCAGGTCAGCACCACGGGCTTGGCCGGCGCCAGCGCCTGCTGCAGGAAGAAGGCGGTCTCCTCCAGCGTGTCGGTGCCGTGGGTGACCACGATGCCCGCCACCGCCGGCTGCGCCAGCCAGTGCCGGCAGCGCAGGGCCAGATCGCGCCAGATCGCGAAGCTCATGTCCTTGCTGTCGACCTGCGCCACCTGCTCGGCGACCAGCCCGAAGCCCGTCGGCGGATCGATGCCCTCGATCAGCGCGTCCACGCCGACCTCGCCGGCCACGTAGCCGATGTTGTCGCCCCCCGCGGCGGCCCGTCCGGCGATCGTGCCGCCGGTGCCCAGCACCACGATGCGCCGGCCTGCAACCCTGGATTGATCCCGCATCACTTGTCAACCTTTGAAAACTGGTTAAAAATACAGCTACTGGATGTTCAACCAGTTTCCGTTGGCCCATCCGCAAGGAGTCGAAGCATGCTCAGCGCGTCCCACTCGCCGTTCACCATCAAGCTTACTGCGCGGCAGCAGCAGATCCTGGATCTGATCCAGAGCGCCATCGCGCGCACCGGCGCGCCGCCCACGCGGGCCGAGATCGCGGCCGAGCTGGGCTTCAAGTCCGCCAACGCGGCCGAGGAGCACCTGCAGGCGCTCGCCCGCAAGGGCGCCATCGAGCTGGTGAGCGGCACCTCGCGCGGCATCCGGCTCAAGGGCGAGGCCCTGCGCTCGATCAACGCCTCGCGCAACAGCCAGTTCTCCCTGCCCCTGCCCGGCCTGGCACAGCTCGCCCTGCCGCTGATCGGCCGCGTCGCCGCCGGCTCGCCCATCCTCGCGCAGGAGCACGTCGACCAGACCTACTACGTCGAGAACACCCTCTTCCAGCGCCAGCCCGACTACCTGCTCAAGGTGCGCGGCATGTCGATGCGAGACGCCGGCATCATGGACGGCGACCTGCTCGCCGTGCAGGCCACCAAGGAGGCGCGCAACGGCCAGATCGTCGTGGCACGGCTGGGCGAGGAAGTCACGGTCAAGCGCCTCAGGCGCAACAAGGAGGTGATCGAGCTGCATGCCGAGAACCCCGACTACCCCACCATCGTGGTGCAGCCCGGCGAGCCCTTCGAGATCGAGGGCCTGGCCGTTGGCCTGATCCGCAACACCATGTTGATGTAACACAGCCTCAACAGTCGTATCAGGTGGCGGGCGTATGGCGCGTGCACACACACGAAGGCCATCACCCTGATGCGGCTGCATTTCTCGAATCCTGCCTGTGTTCAACCTCTGCCCGTTTAGGAGTTCACATGGGAATCGCCCTGCTCACCATCGCCGACCTGTTCACCCCGCTGCAATCGCTGGCCCATCGCTGGATGCCGGTGCGCCGCCGCCATGACGACCTGTCGGGCGGATTGCGCTACGTGGCCGTGCGGCCAAGCTGCGCGCGGCCGGGCGCCGATGCCCAGGCCGCTGCGCAGCCGGCCCGCCCCCTGCGGGTGGTGCGCGTCGTCGACACCCCGCGCTGCGCCGCGCCGGCAGGCGGCCTGGTGATTTCCGGCCGCATGGCCGACGTGTGCGCCGAACTCGACCGCCTGGCCGCACTCGAGGCCGCGGCGGTGGCCCGTCCCGGCGCTGCGACGACGCTGCACTGAGCGCGGCGCCGCCGCGAGAGCGGCGCAAAGACGCGAGGCACAATGACGAGCCATGAACATTGTGATCCTCGACGACTACCAGGACGCCGTGCGCAAGCTGCAGTGCGCCAGCAAGCTCGACGCCTACGCAGCCAAGGTCTACACCAACACGGTCAAGGGCATCGGGCAGCTTTCGGTGCGCCTCAAGGACGCCGACGTGATCGTCCTGATCCGCGAGCGCACCCAGATCTCGCGCCAGCTCATCGAGAAGCTGCCCAAGCTCAAGCTCATCTCGCAGACCGGCCGCGTCGGCTCGCACATCGACGTCAACGCCTGCAGCGAGCACGGCGTGGCGGTGGCGGAGGGCTCCGGCTCCCCGCAGGCACCGGCCGAGCTGACCTGGGCGCTGATCATGGCCGCCATGCGCCGCCTGCCGCAGTACATCAGCAACCTCAAGCACGGCGCCTGGCAGCAGTCGGGGCTCAAGTCGGCGTCGATGCCGCCCAACTTCGGGCTCGGCTCGGTGCTCAAGGGCAAGACGCTCGGCATCTGGGGCTACGGACGCATCGGCCAGCTCGTGGCGCGCTACGGCCAGGCCTTCGGCATGCAGGTGGTGATCTGGGGCCGCGAGGCGAGCTGCACCCGCGCACGCTCCGACGGCTTCCAGGTGGCCGCCAGCCGCGAGGCGCTGTTCGAACACTCGGACGTGCTGTCCGTGCACCTGCGGCTGAACGAGGAGACCCGCGGCCTGATCGGCCTGGACGATCTCCTGCGCATGAAGCCCACCTCGCTGTTCGTCAACACCTCGCGCGCCGAGCTGGTGGCGCCCGATGCGCTGCTCGCCGCACTCAACCGCGGCCGGCCGGGCCTAGCGGCGATCGACGTGTTCGAGAGCGAACCGCCGCTGCAGGGCCATGCGCTGCTGCGGCTGGAGAACTGCATCTGCACGCCGCACATCGGCTACGTGGAGCAGGAAAGCTACGAGATGTACTTCGGCCAGGCCTTCGACAACGTGGTGAGCTTCATCAAGGGCAACCCGACCAACATCGTCAACCCGGGCGCATTGCAGGTACGGCGCTGATCCGCAGGGTGCTGCCGGGCGTGATGGCCGCCTCGACCGCCGGATCGAAGGGGTTGAAGTCGATGTGCGGCACGCGGCCCGCCGCCGGGGCCGGCGTGGCGGACAGCACCTGCGGCAGCGTCTGCAGATCGGTGGGGCCGAAATCGGCGAGATCCAGGTCCAGCGCCTGCACCGCGGCGGCCACCGGATGATCCGGCGGCAGCGGTGCCTGCGTTCGGGCAGGCGTGCTTTCCTTGACGATGGCGTAGAGCAGCAGCAGTTCCTGGTAGGCGGCCAGGTCGAAGATCTCGTCCTGTGGGCTGTCGGGCCGGCGGAACAGCAGCGCCTCGATCAATGCCGGTGCGTCCGGCGACGCCCAGCACGATTCGATGCGCGCCAGCGCCTGCGCGTAGTGCTCCAGCCCGCGGCCTTCCCGCGAGAAATCGGCGAAGGCGGGCACGTCCGCATTGCAGGCCTGCGCGAAGTCCTGGCGCAGGCGCTCGTAGTCGTCCCTGCGCCCCAGCAGGTGGTACAGGCGCAGCAGGTCCAGATAGGCCAGCGCACTGGTGCCGGGATGCGCGGCGATGTGCTCGGCCAGCACCGCGATGGCCTGGTCGTGCTGGCCGAGGGACAGAAAGAAATCGGACTGCTGCTGCACGTCGAGCAGTTCCTCGGCATCGATCGGGTGCGCCGGCGGGACTGCAGCAGCCACGCCCACTGCGCCGGCCAGGGGGCGCACGGTGGCGGGCATCGCGAACCTGGCGGCATGCGCACCGCGCTCGTCGCTGTCCGGGTCTTCTTTCGGCGCCGCCTGGGCAGGCTCGTGGACCGCGGCCTGCGCCCCCCCGGCATGCCACCAGGCGGGCGCGGCCGATCGGCGCCCACGGCGCCACAGCCACGCCATGCCCACCGCCATCGCGAGGAGCAGCCCCAGCAAGGCATGGACGAGCGGATTGCGATAGCGGCTCTGGCGCGCCTGCGCGAGTTCCTCGCGCAGTACCTGCAGCGTCTGCTGGTTCTGCGTCATCTGCGCACGCAGCGTCGCGATCGCGGTTTCCATCGAGGCCATCGGCGCGGCAGCCTCGATCGTCGCCGCCGCCAGGGGCGCCGATGCCATGACGGCATCGCCGGCCGGCGCAGTCATGGCCCGCGACAGCCGCAGCGGCAGTGCCTGCTGCACCGGCAGCATCTCCAGCGTATCGATCTGCAGGCGGCTGCCGCCGCCGGCACTGGCCTGCTTCTTCGGCGGACGGGCCTCGGCGCGGCGCACCACCGAGGCCGGTGCGGCCCGCGGCGGCGGCGGCGGCGGCTTTGTCGCGGCCGGACTGCTGGCGGCCGCGGACGCGCGCGCCGGGGCGACACGCGGCGATGCGGCGACCATCGCCGCCTCCGGCACATCCGCCAGCAGCACATGCCGCCGTGTGGAAACGCCCGCGCATCCGGCCCGCACCGTCAGCGCGACCACCGGCTCCTCGATCACGGCGCTGGAACGCAGGCGCATGCGGGGCGTATCCGCACTGCGCCCCGGCTCCAGCACGATCGCCAGGCGCTGCGCCTCGCGCGCACCATCGCCCTGCACCATGTCGGCTTCCAGGCACAGCGCATCCAGCGTCTCGGCACGCCCCATCGACAGCGGCAGCACGAGATCCAGCGGCCGCCCGAGCCAGACAGCACCCTGCGGCACGCCGATCGTCAGGGCCGACGAAGGAAGCACGAACCCGAGTACAAACAAGGTCGCCGCAGCGTGTACAAGTCGCAAGATGGAGGCCTGCGCGAGGTAGCCGAAAAGTTGTCACATTTTGACATCATTGAAAACAAAACACGTAATTTGGAAACATTTGGAAAATGACTGTGAAATATTCCAAGGTCGGCGTCCTGGGTGCCGGCGCCATGGGGCGCGGCATCGCGCAGATCGCCGCCCAGGCCGGCAGTGAAGTGCGGCTGCTCGACAGCATGGCGGGCGCCGCGGCGCGCGGCGCCGAGGCCGTCGTGGCGCAGTGGGACAAGCTGCGCGACAAGGGCCGGCTGGACGAGACACAGCGCAACGCCCTGGCGGCCCGCCTGCACGCGGTGGACGACCTGCAGGCCCTCGCGGACTGCGACCTGGTCATCGAGGCGGTGATCGAGGACCTGCAGATCAAGCGCCAGCTCTTCCGCGACCTGGAGGCCGTGGTGGCGCCCTCGGCCACGCTGGCGACCAACACCTCCTCGCTCTCGGTCACCGCGATCGCCGCAGGCCTCGCGCGTCCGCAGCGCGTGGCGGGCTTCCACTTCTTCAACCCGGTGCCGCTGATGAAGGTGGTCGAGGTCGTGGCCGGGTTCAGGACCGACGCCGAGGTGTGTCGGCGCCTGGCGGACTACGCCGCGCAGATGGGCCACAGCGCGGTACAGGCGCAGGACACGCCGGGCTTCATCGTCAACCACGCCGGGCGCGGCTACGGCACCGAGGCGCTGCGCATCGTCGGCGAGGGCGTGGCCGACTTCGCCTCGATCGACCGCATCCTGAAGGACCAGGCCGGCTTTCGCCTCGGCCCCTTCGAGCTGCTCGACCTCACGGCGCTGGACGTCTCGCACCCGGTGATGGAGTCGATCTACCGCCAGTACTACGAGGAGCCGCGCTTCCGGCCCAGCGTGATCACCGCGCAGCGGCTGGCCGCGGGTGCCGTGGGCCGCAAGAGCGGCGAGGGCTTCTACCGCTACGCGGACGGTGCCCCGCAGGTGCCCGCCGAGCCGCCTGCGCCGCAGGTGGCCGAGTTGCCGCCGGTGTGGGTGCCGCCGCGCGCCACGCGGCGCGCCGATCTGCTGCGCCTGGTGCACACGCTGGGCGCGCAGCTCGAGAGCGGCGCCGCGCCCTCCGCCAACGCGCTGATCGTCGTCGCGCCGCTGGGCTTCGACGTGACCACCGTGGCGGCCGTGGAGCGGCTCGATGCCACGCGCACCGTCGGCATCGACCTGCTGGTGGACGATGCGGCGACGAAGCGCCGCGTGGTCGCCACCAACCCCGCCACCCGGCGCGACATGCGCGATGCCGCGCACGCCCTGTTCGCGCGCGACGGCAAGGCGGTGAGCGTGATCCGCGACAGCGGCGGCTTCGTCACCCAGCGCGTGGTCGCCACCATCGTGAACATCGCCGCCGACATGTGCCAGCAGCGCGTGTGCACGCCGGCGGACCTGGAGACGGCGGTCAAGCTGGGCCTGGGCTATCCGCAGGGCCCGCTGGGCATGGGCGACCTGTATGGGCCGACCAACGTGCTGGAAGTGCTGTTCAACCTGCAGACCGTCTACGGCGATCCGCGCTACCGCCCCAGCCCCTGGCTGCGCCGGCGCGGCGCGCTGGGCCTGAGCCTGCAGCACGAAGAAGAATGACGAGGCCACGACGATGAGCGCAGAACTCAAGAGCACCAGCGAAGACCGCACGATGGTGCTCACCATCGCCAACCCCGCGCAGCGCAACGCGCTCGGCCCGGAGATCTACGCCGCCGGCATCGAGGCGCTGAGCGGCGCGGAAAGCAGCGACGACGTGCGCAGCGTGGTCATCGTCGGCGAGGGCCGATGGTTCTGCGCCGGCGGATCGCTGCAGCGGCTGCAGGCCAACCGCGAGCACCCGCCGAGCGTGCAGGCCGAGAGCATCGAGGCGCTGCACGCCTGGATCGAGGCGATCCGCACCTTTCCCAAGCCGGTGATCGCGGCCGTCGAAGGCGCGGCGGCGGGCGCCGGCTTCTCGCTCGCGCTGGCCTGCGACTTCATCGTCGCCGCGCGCGACGCGGTGTTCGCGGCTTCCTACAGCAACGTCGCGCTCTCGCCCGACGGCGGCCTGAGCTGGCAGCTCGCGCAGGCGCTGCCGCGCCAGCTGGCGAGCGAATGGCTGATGGGCGGCGAACGCATCGCCGCATCGCGCCTGCACGCCGCCGGCCTGGTCAACGAGCTGACCGAGGCCGGCCAGGCACTCTCGATCGCGCTGGCGCTCGCGCAGCGACTGAACGCGCGTGCGCCCAACGCGCTGGTCAGCATCAAGGAACTGCTCGAGGACGCGCGCGGCGCCACGCTCACGGCGCATCTGGCGCGCGAACGCGACCATTTCGTGCGCAACCTCCATCATTCCAATGCCGGCATCGGCATCGCCGCCTTTCTCGCCAAGACGACGCCGCAGTACGAATAGGCTGCACCGTCTCCCCCGTGACAGCCATTCCCCTTTCAGTCGCCGACAGGACAGCCCATGGACGACCCCATTCTTACCATCGAAGAACGTGAAGCGATCAACGGTGGTCGCTGGTTCACCTCCCTTTCACCTTCCCTGCGACACGACATCCTCCGATGCGCCTTCGTCAAACGCTTCAAGGACGGCGACCTGATCTGCGCGCGCGGCGATCCGCCCGAACAGTGGATCGCCTGCGCCAAGGGTGCGGTGCGCGTGAGCTCGACGGCGGTGTCGGGCAAGCAGGTCACGCTGACCTATGTGGAGCCGGGCATCTGGTTCGGCGACGTGGCGATGTTCGACGGCGACCGGCGCACGCACGATGCCTATGCGCACGGCGACACCACCATCCTGTGCGTGGCGCGGGCGGACTTCCAGAAGATCCTCGCCTCGCACGTCGAGCTGTACGAGGCGCTGATGCGGCTGCAGGCGCGCCGCATCCGCACGCTGTTCGGGCTGGTGGAGGATCTCAACACCCTGCCCCTGCGCGCACGGCTGGCCAAGCAGCTGATCCACCTGGTGCGCAGCTACGGCACGCCACACCTGGCCGACGGCAGCCAGGTGCGCATCGGGCTGCAGCTGGCGCAGGAGGAGCTCGCGCAGCTGCTGGGCGCCTCGCGCCAGCGCGTGAACCAGGAGCTCAAGGCGATGGAACGCGAAGGCGCGATCCGCATCGAGCCCGCCGGCCTGGTGGTGCTGGACCGCGCGGCGCTGATGCGCATCTCCGAAGCAGACCAATGACGACGCACGAGACATGACCCAGGACTTCAACAACTTCGTCGGCACCCGCGCGGTCGCACCCCAGCATGCCTTCGACATCGAGGCGCTGTCCGCCTGGCTGGCCGCGAACCTCGAGGGCTTCGAAGGCCCGCTCACGGTCGAGATGTTCAAGGGCGGCCAGTCGAACCCCACCTACAAGCTGGTCACGCCGGCGCGCAGCTACGTCATGCGCGCCAAGCCCGGGCCGGTGGCCAAGCTGCTGCCTTCCGCGCATGCCATCGAGCGCGAGTACAAGGTCATGCGCGGCCTGGCCGGCACCGACGTGCCGGTGCCCGCGATGCACGTGCTGTGCGAGGACGAATCGGTCATCGGCCGTGCCTTCTACGTGATGGAGTTCATGGCCGGCCGCGTGCTCTGGGACCAGTCGCTGCCCGGCATGGACAACGCCGGGCGCGCCGCGATCTACGACGAGATGAACCGCGTGATCGCCGCCCTGCACACGGCGAAGTTCGCCGAGCGCGGCCTGGCCGACTACGGCAGGCCCGGCAACTACTTCGAGCGCCAGATCGGGCGCTGGAGCAAGCAGTACGTGGCCTCCGTCACGCAGCCCATCCCCGAGATGGACCGGCTCATGGAATGGCTGCCGGCGCACATGCCCGCCAGCGCGCGCGACGAATCGCTGGTGAGCATCGTGCACGGCGACTACCGGCTCGACAACCTGATGTTCCACCCCACCGAGCCGCGCGCGATCGCGGTGCTCGACTGGGAGCTGTCGACCCTGGGCCATCCGCTGGCCGACTTCAGCTACCACTGCATGTCCTGGCACATCGCGCCGGGATCGTTCCGCGGCCTGGGCGGCCTGGACGTCGAGAACCTGGGCATCCCGACCGAGAGCGAGTACATCCGCCGCTACTGCGAGCGCACCGGCATCACCACGCCCGAGGCGCTCGCGCCGGACTGGAACTTCTACCTGGCCTACAACTTGTTCCGCATCGCCGCGATCCTGCAAGGCATCGCCAAGCGGGTCGAGGCCGGCACCGCCTCGAGCGAGCAGGCGGTGGCCTCCGGCCGCGGCGCGCGTCCGATGGCCGAGCTCGCCTGGCAGTTCGCCCAGAAGGCATAGCCGCTCCCCTTTATTCCCCACTCAGGAGACACCATGGATTTCGACTACTCGGCCAAGACGAAGGAGCTGCAGAAGCGCGTCATCGCCTTCATGGAGGAGAACATCTACCCGGCCGAGGCCGAGTACACGGCCGAACTGGCCGCCAACACCGCCGCCGGCAAGCGCTGGACCGCGCTGCAGGTGATCGAGAAGCTCAAGGAAAAGGCCCGCGCGCAGGACCTGTGGAACCTGTTCCTGCCCAATGACACGGCCGAGATCGCGAAGAAGAAGGGCGGCGGCCTGACCAACATGGAGTACGCCCCGCTGGCCGAGATCATGGGCCGCGTGCCGTGGGCGCCCGAGGTGTTCAACTGCTCCGCGCCGGATACCGGCAACATGGAAACCATTGCCCGCTACGGCAGCGACGAACACCGCGAGCGCTGGCTCACCCCGCTGCTGGAAGGCAGGATCCGCTCGGCCTTCGCCATGACCGAGCCCGACGTGGCATCGAGCGACGCGACCAACATCGAGACGCGCATCGAGCGTCAGGGCGACGAGTACGTGATCAACGGGCGCAAGTGGTGGATCTCGGGCGCGGCCGATCCGCGCTGCGCGGTCTTCATCACCATGGGCAAGAGCGATCCCGAGGCACCCAAGCACTCGCAGCAGAGCATGATCCTGGTGCCGGCGGACGCCAAGGGCATCCGCATCGTGCGGCCGCTGAACGTGATGGGCTACGACGATGCGCCGCACGGCCACGTGGAGATGTACTTCGAGAACGTGCGCGTGCCGGCCACCGACATCCTGCTGGGCGAAGGCCGCGGCTTCGAGATCGCCCAGGGCCGCCTCGGCCCGGGTCGCATCCACCACTGCATGCGCCTGATCGGCCTGGCCGAGCGCGCGCTGGAGCTCATGTGCCGCCGCGCCTCGTCGCGCGTGGCCTTCGGCAAGACCGTGGCCTCGCAGACCGTCACGCAGGAGCGCATCGCCGAGGCGCGCTGCAAGATCGACATGGCACGCCTGCTCACGCTCAAGGCCGCCTGGCTGATGGACGTGGCCGGCAACAAGGTCGCCAAGACCGAGATCGCGATGATCAAGGTGGTGGCGCCCAGCATGGCCTGCCAGGTGATCGACTGGGCCATGCAGGTGCACGGCGGTGGTGGCATGTGCGACGACTTCCCGCTGGCCTACGCCTATGCCGGCGCGCGCACCCTGCGCTTCGCCGACGGCCCGGACGAGGTGCACCGCAACGCGATCGCCAAGTGGGAGCTGGGCAAGTACGCGCCCGGCAAGGCCGAGGCCGCCCCGCCCGTCACCCGGTTCTGAAACTGCCGCACGGCGCCTTCACAGGCGCTTCTGCAGGAACAGCGCCGAGCCGAAGGCCGGGTCGAGCTGGTAGCCTGAGAAGCCCTCGCGCGCGTAGGCGCGCAGCGCCGGCTGGTTGCCCGAGAGCACTTCCAGCGTGAGCTTGCAGGCCCCGCGGGCCCGGGCTTCCTGCTCGACGCGCGCCAGCATGCGCTGCGCGATCCGCCGGCCGCGGTGGCTCGCGGCGACCACGACGTCGTGCACGTTCACCAGCGGGCGGCAGGCGAAGGTCGAGAAGCCCTCGATGCAGTTGACCAGGCCGACCGCCTGCTCGCCGTCGAAGGCCAGCACGCTGAAAGCCTGCGGCCGTGCCGCCAGCGCAGCGGGCAGGCCGGCCTTGACCTCGTCGGTCAGCGGCACGCCGCCGCCGGCGCCGTCGCGCGCATAGCCGTCCAGCAGTTCGACCAGCGCCGCGGCATGCCGCGCATCGCGGTAGTCGGCGATCACGACATCGACCGCAACCGTCATGCGCGCACGGTGTCCGCCAGCCGCTGCGCGCAGGCCTGGGCCTGCGCGGCATCGCGCGCCTCCACCATCACCCGCAGCAGCGGCTCGGTGCCGCTGGCGCGGATCAGCACGCGGCCGGCATCGCCCAGCTCGGCCTCGACCCGGGCGGTTTCCTTGGCGAGCGCGCGGTTGGCCTTCCAGTCCTGGCCGGCCTCCAGGCGCACGTTGATGAGCGTCTGCGGAAACAGCGTCACGCCCTCGAGCAGTTGCGCCACGGTGCCACCGCTGCGCGCGCAGGCCTGCAGTACCTGCAGCGCACTCACCAGGCCATCGCCGGTGGTGTGCTTGTCCAGCGCCAGCAGGTGGCCCGATCCCTCGCCGCCCAGCAGCCAGCCACGCCGCTCGAGCTCCTCGAGCACGTAGCGGTCGCCGACCTTGGCGCGCACGAACGCGATGCCGGCGTTGCGAAAGGCCATCTCCACCGCCTTGTTGGTCATCAGCGTGCCCACCACGCCGGCCGGCGGGCTCTCGCGGGCGATGCGCTCTGCCGCCATCAGGTACAGCAGCTCGTCGCCGTTGAACAGGCGCCCGTTCGCATCGACCAGCTGCAACCGGTCGGCGTCGCCGTCCAGCGCGATGCCATAGTCGGCCTTCTGCGCCTTGACCGCTTCGATGAGCGCCTCCGGATGGGTGGCGCCGAAGCCCTGGTTGATGTTCAGGCCGTCCGGCGCGCAGCCGATGCTCGACACGTCGGCGCCGAGCTCATGGAACACGTTGGGCGCCACCTGGTAGGCCGCGCCGTGCGCGGCATCGACCACCAGCTTCAGGCCGCGCAGGCTCAGGTCGTTGGCGAAGGTGCTCTTGCAGAACTCGATGTAGCGGCCCGGCGCGTCGTTCAGGCGCCGCGCCTTGCCCAGGCCGGCGGAATCGACCCACACCGGCGCTTCCTCCAGCGCGGCCTCGACGGCGGCCTCCCATTCGTCGCTCAGCTTCGTGCCCGCGGCGCTGAAGAACTTGATGCCGTTGTCCGGGTAGGCGTTGTGGCTGGCGCTGATCACCACGCCCAGGCTCGCGCGCTGTGCGCGCGTGAGGTAGGCCACGCCCGGCGTCGGCAGCGGGCCGAGCAGCACCACGTCGACGCCGGCCGAGTTGAAGCCCGATTCGAGGGCCGATTCGAGCATGTAGCCCGAGATGCGGGTGTCCTTGCCGATCAGCACCGTCGGCCGCTCCTCGGTGCGCTTGAGCACGCGGCCCACCGCGTGTGCGAGCCGCAGCACGAAGTCGGGCGTGATGGGCGGACGGCCCACCGTGCCGCGGATGCCGTCGGTGCCGAAATACTGGCGTGTCATTCTGGGTCTTTCTCCTGTGGTTGTTCCGAACGCATGGCGCGCCATACGGCGATGGCGGCCACGGTGTCCGGGACGTCATGCACCCTGACGATGCGTGCGCCCCGTTCCACCGCCAGCACGGCGGCCGCCACGCTGGGCGCGGCGCGCCCCGCGGGCGATGCGATGCCGGTCACGGCACCGAGGGAGGATTTTCGCGACCAACCGGCCAGCAGCGCGTAACCAGCGGTGAGAAGCTCGGCCTGCCGCGCGAGCAGTGCGAAGTTCTGCGCCACCGTCTTGCCGAAGCCGATGCCGGGGTCCAGGACGATGCGCGCGGCTTCCACATGCGCCTGGCGCAGCCGATGCGCCTGCTGCGCCAGGAAATCCGCGACCTGCGGCACCACGTCGCCGGTCATCGGCGCCATCTGCATGGTCTGCGGATCGCGGTGCATGTGCATCAGGCACACGCCGCAGCCCGGATGGGCGGCGACGACCTCCAGCGCGCCGGGCTGCCGCAGGGCCCAGATGTCGTTGACGATGTCGGCACCGAGGTCCAGCACGGCGCGCATCACGGCCGGCTTGTAGGTGTCGACCGAGACCGGCACGCCGAGCGTCACCGCCTCGCGCACCACCGGCAGCACGCGCGCCAGCTCGGCGTCCAGCGACACGGCGGGGCTGCCCGGGCGGGTGGACTCGCCGCCGATGTCCAGGATGTCCGCGCCCTGCCCGATCAGGCGTTCGCAGTGGCGCAGCGCGGCGGCCGCACCGTCGTGCGCACCGCCGTCGGAGAACGAATCCGGCGTGACGTTGACGATGCCCATCACGCGCGGCTGCGCAAGATCGATGCGAAAGCGCGTGGTCTGCCAGTGGCTCACGTATCCCCTCCTCCATGGCCCCACGAAAAACGGGGCCCAGAGGGCCCCGTCGATGCGTGCAACCGCATGGTCAGGCGGCTGTCGGTGCCGGATCGGGCTTGACCGCCGGCGTGCCGCCGCTGCCGCCGCTGCCCGAGGGCGGCGTGCGCGGGCTCCAGTCCTTGGGCGGACGCGGCTCGCGCCCGGCCATGATGTCGTCGAGCTGCTCGGTGTCGATGGTTTCCCATTCCAGCAGCGCCTTGGCCATGGCGTGCATCTTGTCCTGGTTCTCCTCGATGAGCTTGCGCGCCAGCGCGTACTGCTCGTCGATGATGCGGCGCACCTCGGCGTCGACCTTCTGCATGGTCGCCTCGCTCATGTTGGTGGTCTTGGTCACCGAGCGGCCCAGGAACACTTCGCCCTCGTTCTCGGCGTACACCATCGGGCCGAGCGACTCGGTCATGCCGTAGCGCATCACCATGTCGCGGGCGATCTGCGTGGCGCGCTCGAAGTCGTTGCTGGCGCCGGTGGTCATCTGGTTCATGAACACCTCTTCGGCGATGCGGCCGCCGAACAGCATGCTGATCTGGTTGAGCATGTACTCGCGGTCGAAGCTGTAGCGGTCCTGCTCGGGCAGGCTCATGGTCACGCCCAGCGCGCGGCCGCGCGGAATGATGGTGACCTTGTGCACCGGGTCGCACTTGGGCAGCAGCTTGCCGATGAGCGCGTGGCCCGACTCGTGGTAGGCCGTGTTGCGGCGCTCCTCCTCGGGCATGACCATGCTCTTGCGCTCGGGGCCCATGAAGATCTTGTCCTTGGCCTTCTCGAAGTCCTGCATCTCGACCACGCGCGCATTGCGGCGTGCGGCCATCAGCGCGGCCTCGTTGCACAGGTTGGCCAGGTCGGCGCCGCTCATGCCCGGCGTGCCGCGCGCGATGATGCTGGCGTTGACGTCCTGCCCCATCGGGATCTTGCGCATGTGCACGTTCAGGATCTGCTCGCGGCCGCGGATGTCGGGCAGCGTCACGTAGACCTGGCGGTCGAAGCGGCCGGGACGCAGCAGCGCGGCGTCGAGGATGTCGGGACGGTTGGTGGCGGCCACCACGATCACGCCCATGTTGGTCTCGAAACCGTCCATCTCGACCAGCATCTGGTTGAGGGTCTGCTCGCGCTCGTCGTTGCCGCCGCCCAGGCCGGCGCCGCGCTGGCGGCCCACCGCATCGATTTCGTCGATGAAGATGATGCAGGGGGCGTTCTTCTTGGCATTCTCGAACATGTCGCGCACGCGGGCCGCGCCCACGCCGACGAACATTTCCACGAAGTCGGAGCCCGAGATGCTGAAGAACGGCACCTTGGCCTCGCCGGCGATCGACTTGGCCAGCAGCGTCTTGCCGGTGCCCGGCGGGCCGACCAGCAGCAGGCCGCGCGGGATGCGCCCGCCCAGCTTCTGGAACTTCTGCGGATCCTTCAGGAAGTCGACGACTTCCTTGACCTCTTCCTTGGCCTCGTCGCAGCCGGCGACGTCGGCGAAGGTGACCTGGTTGTTGTTCTCGTCGAGCATGCGCGCCTTCGACTTGCCGAAGCTGAAGGCGCCGCCCTTGCCGCCGCCCTGCATCTGCCGCATGAAGTAGACCCACACGCCGATCAGCAGCAGCATCGGGCCCCAGCTCACCAGCAGGGTCATGAGCAGCGAGCCCTCTTCGCGCGGCTTGACGTCGAACTTGACGTTGTTGTTGATCAGGTCGCCGACCAGGCCCCGATCGAGGTAGGTGGCCGTGGTGCGGATCTTGCGGTCATCGGTGGTGATCGCCACGATCTCGCTGCCGCCCTGGCCTTCCTGGATGGTCGCGCTCTTGATGCGCTGGTGGCGGACTTCCTCCAGGAATTCCGAATAGCCCACCGTGCCGGCCCCTGCCACACCACGGGTGTCGAACTGCTTGAACACAGTGAACAACACCATCGCGATGACAAGCCAGACGGCTACCTTGGAAAACCACTGATTGTTCAAACGAGACTCCAGTCGAAGACGCGCTCATGACAAAGCGCGCCGAGGCATTCAGTTGAGTGCCATTTTAGGCTTTTCAAGCTGCGAAAAGCGGTGATTCCCCTATAGCAGCCATAGGCCACGCACGGTTTTGAGACCTGAGCCCGCCCGGCGAGAGGACGTATCAAGGCGTATCCGTACCGCCTTTGGGACCGATGCCCACGAGAAAGGTCTCGGTCGATTTGCCGCGGGACGCCTTGGGCTTGAAAGGCTTCACGATGCGGAATTTCGTCTTGAAAAGCGCCACCGATGGATCGTAGGCGCCCCCGTGGAACAGCTTGGCGACCAGGGCGCCTTCGGGCCGCAGGTGCTTCTGCGCGAAATCCACCGCCAGTTCCACCAGGTCCGCGATGCGCGCCGCGTCGGCCGAGGCGATGCCCGACAGGTTCGGCGCCATGTCGGAGACCACCACGTCCACCGGGCGGCCCTGCAGCGCCTCCTCGAGCCGGGCCAGCACCTCGGCCTCGCGGAAATCGCCCTGCAGGAAGGCCACGCCTTCGACCGGCGCCATCTCCAGCAGGTCCAGGGCGATGATCGCGCCGTCCAGCTCGCCCACCGCCGCGCCGTCCGGCGACAGGCGGCGGCGCACGTACTGGCTCCAGGCGCCGGGCGCGGCGCCCAGATCCACCACCACCTGACCGGGCCGGATGAGGCCCAGGCTTTCGTCGATTTCCTTGAGCTTGTACGCGGCGCGCGCGCGGTAGCCCTCCTTCGCCGCCAGCTTGACGTAGGGATCGTTGACATGGTCGTTGAGCCATGCCTTGTTGACCTTCTTGCTTTGGGTCCTGACCTTCATCACGCTTCCGGCATTGCTGAGCGCCCGATAATACGAGGATGCCCGCCATCGAACTCACTCCCGCGCAGCGCAAGGCGCACCGCGCGGACGCGCACCACCTGGACCCGATCGTCATGATCGGCAACGACGGGCTCACCCCGGCCGTCAAAAAGGAAGCCGACGCCGCCCTCAAGGCCCACGGGCTGATCAAGATCCGCGTCTTCTCCGACGACCGCGCCGCCCGCGAGGCCATGCTCCACAGCCTGGCCGACGAGCTCGGCGCGGCGCCGATCCAGCACATCGGCAAGCTGCTGGTGCTGTGGCGCCCCAAGCCCGAGAAGGCGCGCGAGGTCGACGAGGACCGGATGCCCGGCCCGAAGGACGTGAAGGTGCTCAAGTACAGCAAGCGCGGCGGGCAGCGGCCCGAAGTCAAGATGCTGCGCGTGCTCGGCAACCAGCGGCTGACGCCGGGGGGCACCGTCAAGCGCGCCCGGCCCAAGCAGAAATCCATCAAAAAACGGCAGGGTTGAGGTGGCCGTGCCGCAGCGACACGTGCTCTGCATGAAGTGGGGCACCAAGTACGGGTCCGAGTACGTCAACCGCCTCTATGCGATGGTGCGCCGCCACCTCGGCGGCGAGTTCAACTTCGTCTGCCTGACCGACGACGCCGACGGCATCCGCCCCGAGGTGCAGTGCCTGCCGATCCCGCCGCTGCAGGTCGACCTGGCGCCAGGCCAGCGCGACGGCGCCTGGAAGAAGCTCACCACCTTCGAGGCCGACCTGCACGGACTGCGCGGCACCGCGCTGTTCCTGGATCTGGACGTGGTGATCGTCGGCCGCCTGGACGAGTTCTTCACCCAGCCCGGGCAGTTCCTGATCATCCACGACTACCCGCGCTTCTGGCGCTTCGGCGAGCGCGTCGTGGGCAACTCCTCGGTCTACCGCTTCGAGCTCGGCGCGCACGCCGACCTGCTGGCCCATTTCCGCGCCAACATGGACGAGATGCGCGCCAAGTACCGCAACGAGCAGGACTTCCTGTCGCATTTCCTGCACCACCAAGGCAAGCTGGCGTACTGGCCGCCGCAGTGGTGCCCCAGCTTCAAGTACCACGGCATCCCCGCCTGGCCGACGAACTACTGGCGGGCGCCCTTCGTGCCCGAGGGCGCGCGCATCGTGATCTTCCACGGCGAATGCAACCCGCCCGACGCGCTGGCCGGTCGCCGCAACCGCCGCTTCCGGCACATCGAGCCGGCGCGCTGGATCGCCGAGCACTGGAAAGAGTAAGGATCCCCCCAGCGTGGGCGGACTTCGTTTCGCTCCGGCAATCCCCTTCCAAGGGGCACACTCTGTGGCTTGGCGGAGCCCGGGCCGCGGCCTTCTGAGCGTCAAGTACGCTGATTTTCGAGACCGGACAGAGGCCGCCCTTTCAGCCGCGTGAGGATCGCCAGAGGGCTGGCGCTCGGGTCGTACTCGTGGCCCGGCGGCAGGTACAGCGTCTGCTCCAGCATGTACTGGCCCGACATCACCGCATGCGAGGTCTGGTCGGAATAGCAGACCCATATCGAGCCGGCGGGAAAGTCCACGCGCTGCTGCGGCGCCTGGGCCTGGTAGTCCAGGTCGCGCTTCATGCCGTCGTGCAGCTGCAGCATCAGGTGGTCGTACTCGCTGCGCAGCGACTTGGTCACGTGCAGCGCATGCAGGGCCTTGGCCTGCCAGCGCACGTAGGGCTTGGCCCGCGGCAGGAAGGTCTTCGCCACCGTCTCGAAAGGCTCGCCGACGCGCCACACGCGCGGCGCACCCTCGGGATTGACGTTCGCGAACACGCGCAGGATGCGTTCGCCGTAGTTGGGCCGCGACGGAAAGGCATCCACGTGCAGGCGCCGGTCGTCGGCGCGCCACGACTGGGTGCGGGTCTCGACCTGCGTCGGCCGGTAGCTGGTGGGCGCCATGCGCAGCGCCGGCAGGTAGTGCGGGAACAGCGAGGCGATCAGCGCCTGCGCCTGCGTGCGAAAGCGCCCGATCATCGCCGCCACGTCGGCCTGCGTGGCGGCGTCGCCGGCCGCGCCCTTGAGCCTGCCGTCGACGTTCAGGCTGATGTTGCGCGAGCCGGGGTCGCGGATGTCCGGCCGCAGGAGCGCATGCTCCTGCGGCGTCGGCACGAAGCCCAGGTGCGGAAAGAAAAGCACCTTGCCCGCTTCCAGCGCCGCGGTCCATGCGGCCTGCGGCCGGATGGCCTGCGGATCGCCTGCGTCAATCTCGATGATCTGGGATTCCATGGGGTGAGCCTGCCGGAAGCACTAGAGCCTTGGGGCGGGCCGGCCGGCGCGCCACAGCACGATGCCCGCGCACAGCCACTGCAGCAGGTACAGGCCGCTGCCCACGCTGTGCCACAGGCGAAGGTTCTCGCGCGCCACGATGCGCGGCGCGACGGCGTACTCGCCCAGCAGCGCCAGCAGCAGCCCGGCCATGACGAAAAGAACGGTGGTCTGCGCAAAGGCGACGGGCGAGGTCGCCCCCCGGCTCGACGAAGCCAGCAGCAGCACCAGCGCACAGGCCACCGACACCCAGCTCTGGGCCGAGAACAGCCTGGCCGCCATGCCGCCGGCGATCGCGGGCGTCGCCAGGTGCGCGAACAGCATCGGCACGACCAGCAGGCCGATCGTGCCCAGGCTGCCCCACCACAGCGCCGCGGCGAGCAGGGCAAGGCGCTGTTTCACCCCGCGGGCCTCAGAGGTAGCTGACCGCCACGATCTCGTAGCGCTTCACGCCGCCGGGTGCCTGCACCTCGGCCACGTCGCCCTCCTCCTTGCCGATCAGGGCTCGGGCGATCGGGCTGCCGACGTTGATCAGGCCCTGCTTCAGGTCGGCCTCGTCCTCGCCGACGATCTGGTAAGTCAAGGCCTCGCCCGTGGCCTCCTCCTCCAGTTCCACCGTGGCGCCGAACACCACCTTGCCGCCGGCGTCCAGGCCGCTCGGGTCGATGACCTGGGCCGCCGACAGCTTGCCTTCGATCTCCTGGATGCGCCCCTCGATGAAGCCCTGGCGGTCCTTGGCGGCATCGTAGTCGGCGTTCTCGCTCAGGTCGCCCTGCGCGCGCGCGTCGGCGATGGCGGTGATGACCGCCGGACGCTCGACGGTCTTCAGGCGGTGCAGTTCTTCGCGCAGCTTCTCCGCGCCGCGCTTGGTGATTGGAATCGTGACCACAGTCTTTCTCCGAACTTTGCCGGCCGCGCCCGGCGCGGCCGTGCCCCGATGGCGGGGGCAAAAGGAAAACCGCCGGGCGTTGCCGCCTGGCGGTGTCTGTATGCGTCCATTATGCCGCGACTGGGCGCCAGGGCAAGCGCCCCGCGGCCGGCCGCTTTCAGGCGGTTCAGGCCCCGTTCAGGCCCCGTTCAGGCCAATTGGGCGTGCATTTCCTGGACCGAGATCACGTCGAGCTCGTCCATGTGCTGCATGCCTTCCACGGCCGCCTCGGCGCCGAAGATGGTCGTGAAGGTGGTCACGCGCGCCAGCAGCGCCGAGGTGCGGATCTGGCGCGAATCGGCGATCGCGTTGCGGCGCTCCTCCACCGTGTTGATGACCAGGGCGATCTCGTCGTTCTTGATCATGTCCACGATGTGCGGGCGGCCTTCGGTGACCTTGTTGACCACGTCGCAGTCGATGCCCGCGGCCTGGATGGCCGCGGCCGTGCCCTTGGTGGCGATCAGCTCGAAGCCCAGCCTGGCCAGCCCGCGCGCGCATTCCACCGCGCGCGGCTTGTCGTTGTTCTTGACCGAGATGAACACCTTGCCCGAGCGCGGCAGATGCGTGCCCGCGCCGAGCTGCGACTTGACGAAGGCCTCGCCGAAGGTCTTGCCCACGCCCATCACCTCGCCGGTGGACTTCATCTCGGGGCCGAGGATGGTGTCCACGCCGGGGAACTTGACGAAGGGGAAGACGGCTTCCTTGACGCTGAAGTACGGCGGCGTCACTTCCTGCGTGATGCCCTGCGCCTGCAGCGACTGCCCCGCCATGCAGCGCGCCGCCACCTTGGCCAGCTGGATGCCGGTGGCCTTGCTCACGTAGGGCACGGTGCGCGAGGCGCGCGGGTTCACCTCCAGCACGTAGATGACGTCCTTGCCTTCCTTCTCCTGGATGGCGAACTGCACGTTCATCAGGCCCACCACGTTCAGCGCCTCGGCCATGGCGGCGCTCTGGCGCTTGAGCTCGGCCACGGTGTCGGCCTTGAGGCTGTAGGGCGGCAGCGAGCAGGCGGAGTCGCCGGAGTGCACGCCGGCCTGCTCGATGTGCTCCATCACGCCGCCGATCAGCACCCGGCCCTCGCCGTCGCGCAGGCAGTCGACGTCGCATTCGACCGCGTCGTTGAGGAAGCGGTCCAGCAGCACCGGCGAGTCGTTGCTCACCTTCACCGCCTCGCGCATGTAGCGCTCCAGGTCGCGCTGCTCGTGCACGATCTCCATCGCGCGGCCGCCGAGCACGTAGCTGGGGCGCACCACCAGCGGGTAGCCCAGCTCGGCGGCCTTCTCCAGCGCCTCGGCCTCGGTGCGTGCGGTCGCGTTCGGCGGCTGCAGCAGCCCCAGCGCGTGCAGCAGCTTCTGGAAGCGCTCGCGGTCTTCCGCCGCGTCGATCATGTCGGGGCTGGTACCGATGATCGGCACGCCGTTGGCTTCCAGGTCGAGCGCCAGCTTCAGCGGCGTCTGGCCGCCGTACTGCACGATCACGCCGGTGGGCTTTTCCTTGTCGACGATCTCCAGCACGTCCTCGAGCGTGAGCGGCTCGAAGTACAGGCGGTCGGAGGTGTCGTAGTCGGTGGACACGGTCTCCGGATTGCAGTTGACCATGATGGTCTCGTAGCCGTCCTCGCGCATCGCCAGCGCCGCGTGCACGCAGCAGTAGTCGAACTCGATGCCCTGCCCGATGCGGTTGGGGCCGCCGCCGAGCACCATGATCTTCTTCCTGTCGGTCGGCTCGGCCTCGCATTCCTCCTCGTAGGTGGAGTACATGTAGGCGGTGTTGGTCGCGAACTCGGCGGCGCAGGTGTCCACGCGCTTGTAGACCGGGCGCACGCCCAGGGCGCGGCGCTTCTCGCGGATCGCGGTGTCGGTGGTGTGCAGCTGCCTGGCCAGGCGGCGGTCGGAGAAGCCCTTGCGCTTGAGCTGGCGCAGCGTGTCGGCGTCGATGTCGTCGAGCGTCTTGGTCTCCAGTTCGAGCTCGATCTTCACGATCTCCTCGATCTGCACCAGGAACCACTTGTCGATCTTGGTGAGGTCGTACACCTCGTCCACCGTCAGGCCCTGCGCGAAGGCATCGCCCACGAACCAGATGCGCTCGGGGCCCGGCTCGCCGAGCTCCTTCTCGAGCACTTCGCGGTCCTGCGTCTTCTCGTTCATGCCGTCGACGCCGACCTCCAGGCCGCGCAGCGCCTTCTGGAAGGATTCCTGGAAGGTGCGGCCCATGGCCATCACCTCGCCGACCGACTTCATCTGCGTGGTCAGGCGCGAATCGGCGGCCGGGAATTTCTCGAAGGCGAAGCGCGGGATCTTGGTGACCACGTAGTCGATGCTGGGCTCGAAGCTCGCCGGCGTGGCGCCGCCGGTGATCTCGTTGCGCAGCTCGTCCAGCGTGTAGCCCACCGCGAGCTTGGCCGCCACCTTGGCGATCGGGAAGCCCGTGGCCTTGGAGGCCAGCGCCGACGAGCGCGACACGCGCGGGTTCATCTCGATCACGATCATGCGGCCGTCCTTCGGATTGACCGAGAACTGCACGTTGGAGCCGCCGGTGTCCACGCCGATCTCGCGCAGCACCGCCAGCGAGGCGTTGCGCATGAGCTGGTACTCCTTGTCGGTCAGCGTCTGCGCCGGCGCGACGGTGATCGAGTCGCCGGTGTGCACACCCATCGGATCGAGGTTCTCGATCGAGCAGACGATGATGCAGTTGTCCGCCTTGTCGCGCACCACCTCCATCTCGTACTCTTTCCAGCCGAGCAGCGACTCCTCGATCAGCAGTTCGCTGGTCGGGGAGGCTTCCAGGCCGCGCTTGCAGATGACCTCGAATTCTTCCGGGTTGTAGGCGATACCGCCGCCAGTGCCGCCGAGCGTGAAGCTGGGGCGGATCACCGTGGGAAAGCCCACGCTCTTTTGCACCGCCCAGGCCTCGTCCATCGAGTGTGCGATGCCCGAGCGCGCCGAGCCCAGACCGATCTTGGTCATCGCGTCCTTGAACTTCAGGCGGTCCTCGGCCTTGTCGATGGCCTCGGGCGTGGCGCCGATCAGCTCGACCTGGTACTTGTCGAGCACGCCGTTGCGCCACAGGTCGAGCGCGCAGTTCAGCGCCGTCTGGCCGCCCATGGTGGGCAGGATCGCGTCGGGACGCTCCTTGGCGATGATCTTCTCGACCGTGGGCCAGGTGATCGGCTCGATGTAGGTCACGTCGGCCGTGGCCGGGTCGGTCATGATCGTCGCCGGGTTGCTGTTGATCAGGATGACCTTGTAGCCCTCCTCGCGCAGCGCCTTGCAGGCCTGCACGCCCGAGTAGTCGAACTCGCAGGCCTGGCCGATGACGATCGGGCCGGCGCCGATGATGAGGATGCTCTGGATGTCTGTGCGCTTGGGCATCTTCTATTTTTCCTTCGTGAATCCGATGCGCCGGCCGCCGTAGGCGCCGGGCAGGGGTTCGTCCATGAGTTGCTGGATCGCGCTGAAAACGTCGCGAAAGTTCTGGTCGTATTTCTTTTCGAGCGCCTGCAGGCGCTGCTTGAGTTCGGCATGCTCCGACACCATGCTGCGCAGCTTGACGAAGGCGCGCATGATCTCGATGTTCACCGCGATGGCGCGTTCGCTGCGCAGCACGCTGGAGAGCATCGCCACGCCCTGCTCGGTGAACGCCATGGTGGCGTAGCGGTTGCCGCCGGGGCCGCGCTTCTCGTCGCCTGAGATCACAACTTGTGATCTCAGGCTCGCAAGGTCCTGATGCGCAAGGGAAAAAGCGAAATCGGCCGGAAAGCGCCCGATGTTGCGACGCACCGCCTGAAGCAGCACGCGCGTCTCCACGCCGTAGAGCTGAGCCAGGTCCTGCGCCAGCATCACCTTGAGGCCGCGCAGCACGTAGATCTTCTCCTGGGCATCGCGCAAGGCGGCGATGACCGTGGCGTCGAGAGCCGCCGGCGCATCAGGCACGCGCGTCCTCCATCAGGGCGGTGAAGCGGTCGAACAGGTAGCCGATGTCGTGCGGGCCGGGCGAGGCTTCCGGATGGCCCTGGAAGCAGAAGGCCGGCTTGTCGGTGCGTGCCAGGCCCTGCAGCGTGCCGTCGAACAGGCTGATGTGCGTCGGCCGCAGGTTGGCGGGCAGTGTCTTCTCGTCCACCGCGAAGCCGTGGTTCTGGCTGGTGATGCTCACGCGCCTGTTGTCCAGGTCCTTCACCGGATGGTTGGCGCCATGGTGGCCGAACTTCATCTTGAAGGTCTTCGCACCCGAGGCCAACGCCATGATCTGGTGGCCCAGGCAGATGCCGAAGGTCGGGATGCCGGTCTCGATCAGCTCGCGCGTGGCGGCGACCGCGTAGTCGCAGGGCTCCGGGTCGCCGGGACCGTTGGCCAGGAAGATGCCGTCCGGCTTGAGCCTGAGCACGTCGGCCGCGGGGGTTTGCGCCGGCACCACGGTGATGCGCGCGCCGCGCTGCGCGATCATGCGCAGGATGTTCTTCTTGACGCCGAAGTCGTAGGCCACGACGTGGAACTTCGGCGTGATCTGCACACCGTAGCCCGCGCCGAGCTTCCACTCGGTCTGCGTCCATTCGTAGGTCTGCTGCACCGACACCACCTTGGCCAGGTCCAGGCCCGCCATGCTGGGCGCCGCCCGGGCGGCGGCGATGGCCTCGTCGATGCGTGCCTGCGTGACCGCTTCGCCGGCCGCCAGGCCGACGAGGGCGCCGTTCTGCGCGCCATTCGTGCGCAGGTGGCGCGTGAGCTTGCGCGTGTCGAGGTTGGCGATGCCCACGGTCTTGCCTTGCACGAGGTACTCGCTCAGCGTGGCGGTCTTGCGGAAATTCGAGGCGACCAGCGGCAGGTCGCGGATGATCAGGCCGGCGGCGTGGATCCTGTCGGCCTCGATGTCCTCCTCGTTGACGCCGTAGTTGCCGATGTGCGGATACGTGAGCGTCACGATCTGCTGGCAGTAGCTGGGGTCGGTGAGGATTTCCTGGTAGCCGGTGATGGCGGTGTTGAACACCACTTCGCCGACGGTGGTGCCGGTGGCACCGATCGAATTGCCGAGAAAGACCGTGCCGTCTGCGAGCGCCAGGATGGCGGGCGGGAAGGATCCCTGGAGGGACAAAAGCACTGGGTTCTCCGGATGGTTACGGTCGCCCGGAGTTCCACAGGAAACCCCTTCCTGAGGACTGCTTCTTGGGGGAAATGTTGCTTGGATGCGGCCGGGCGACGCTGTTGCGAGAAAGCCTTTTATTGTAGCCTGTCAGGCACGCTCCAGCCGCGTGCAGCCGCTCGCCCGTGGCGTGCGCACAGGGCGCGGAAGGCCGGGCCGATGCGCCTGTCGGGCCGTGCGGGACGAAAGGATTCCCGCGAAGATTTCATGAGAAAAAATCTTCAAAATCAAAGAGTTACGTGAACTCTGCAGAAACCTCGAGAACATTCGAGGCGTATTTCTAGGGGGTGGCGCTGGCATGCAGGCAAATGGCCGCGGCCGCCGCCACGTTGAGCGACTCCTCCCCACCCGGCTGCGCGATTCGGATGCGCAGCGCGGCGCGCGCCTCCAGTTCGGGGGACACCCCCCGCCCTTCGTGGCCCAGGAGCCAGGCGCAGGGACGCGGCAGGCGCGCCGCATGCAGCCACTCGCCCTGGTGGGAACTGGTGGCCACCAGCGGCACGGCCAGCGCGTCGAGCACGCCGCCCTCCGCGCCTTCGATCAGGCGCAGGCCGAAATGCGCACCCATCCCGGCGCGCAGCACCTTCGGGCTCCACAGCGCCGCCGTGCCCTTGAGCGCGATCACCTGCGAGAAGCCGAAGGCGGCCGCGCTGCGCAGGATGGAGCCGACGTTGCCCGCGTCCTGCAGGCGGTCGAGAACCACCGTCGCGGCGCCGGGCTGCGGCGCCACGGCGTCCGGCAGGTCGAGCACGAAACCCATCGGCGCAGGCGACTCCAGGCTGCTGATGCCGCGCCACAGCCCGTCGGCGACCACCACGGCGCGCGCGGCGGCCTGGCGCCAGTGCGCGGGCGCGCCGAGCCAGAACGACTCGGTGAACAGCGCCATCGCCGGCTGCACGCCGCGCGCCAGCGCCGCGCTGCAGAGATGGTCGCCTTCGAGCCAGATCCGCCCGAGCCTGCGGTAGGCCCCCGGGTCCTGGGCCAGCCGGCGCAGGTCCTTGAGCAGCGCGTTGTCGCGCGAGCTCACGTGCGTGACGCGGTCCTCGCTCACCGGCGTACCTTCATGCTTCGCACTGCGGTGCGAGCTTGCTTGGGGCGGCCCGGCGCTGCGCTCATGGCCCGGCGTGCACGTCGACCTGCACCGCCTGGATGCGCACCACCGACACCGCCGGCGGCTCGGCCGTGCGCGCCAGCGCCGCCGCCACCGGACTGAAGGAACGCCGGTGATGCACGCAGGCGCCGTGGCGCTGCAGCGCCTCGAGGTGCTCCGGCGTGCCGTAGCCCTTGTGGCCCGCGAAGCCGTAGTGCGGAAATTCGAGATGCAGCTGCTCGCACAGCCGGTCGCGGTGCACCTTGGCCAGGATCGAGGCCGCGGAGATCGCCTTGACCCGCGCATCGCCCCTGACGATGGCCTCGGCCAGCACGTCCAGCGTCGGCAGCCGGTTGCCGTCGACCAGCGCCTTGGCCGGCTTCAGGCGCAGGCCCTCCACCGCGCGGCGCATCGCAAGCATCGTCGCCTGCAGGATGTTGTGCGTGTCGATCTCCTCGACGCTGGCCTGGGCGACGGAGCAGCACAGGGCCTTGGCCAGGATCTCGTCGTGCAGGCGCTCGCGCTGCAGCGCGGTGAGCGCCTTGGAGTCGGCCAGCCCCTTGATCGGCCGCAGCTCGTCCAGGATGACCGCAGCCGCCACCACGGGGCCGGCCAGGGGGCCGCGGCCGGCCTCGTCCACGCCCGCGACCAGGCCCGGCACATCCCAGTCCAGCGCCGCCTGTTCAGCCTTCAAGAACCTTCTGGATCGCATCGGCGCACAGTGTCGGGGTATCGCGCTGCAGTTGCACGTGCAGCGCCGTGAATTTTTGTTGCAGCGCCTGCACTTTCTCGGGCGCATCGAGCCAGGCGAGGGTCGCCTCGGCCAGCGCCTCGGGCGTCGCGGCTTCCTGCAGCAGCTCGGGCACCACGAACTCGCCGCACAGGATGTTCGGCAGGCCGACCCACGGCTGCAACTGCTGGCGCTGCATGAGGTGCCAGGAGACGCGGTTCATGTTGTAGGCGATCACCATCGGCCGCTTGAACAGCGCCGCCTCCAGCGTGGCGGTGCCGCTGGCGATCAGCGTCGCGTCGCAGGCCGCCAGCACGGCGTGCGACTGGCCGTCGACCAGGCGCACCTGGCCGGCCATCTCGCCGGCGTCCACCATCGCCTGCACTTCCGCGCGCAGCGCGGGAATGACGGGCGCGACGAACGCGATGCCGGGTTTGGCGCGCCGCATCAGCGCCGCCGCCGCGAGGAAGCGGCCGGCCAGGTAGCGCAGCTCGGAGCGCCGGCTGCCGGGCAGCAGCGCGATCATCGGCACCTCGGGCGGCACGCCGAGCGCGGCACGGGCGGCGCCGCGGTCGGGCACCATCGGGATCACGTTGGCCAGCGGATGGCCGACGTAGCTCGCCGCCACGCCCTGCTCGGCCAGCAGCGCCGGCTCGAAAGGGAAGATGCACAGCACGTGGTCCGCAGCCGCGCGGATCTTGTCGATGCGGTCGGCGCGCCAGGCCCAGATCGAGGGGCAGACGAAATGCACCGTGCGCATGCCGCGCTGGCGCAGGGCCGCCTCGAGGTCGAGGTTGAAATCCGGTGCATCGACCCCGATGAAGAGTTCGGGCCATTCGCGCAGCAGGCGCGCCCGCAGCTGGCGGCGGATGCCCGCGATCTCCGCGTAGTGGCGCAGCACCTCGATGTAGCCGCGCACAGCGAGCTTCTCCTGGGGCCACCAGGTCTCGAAGCCGCGCGCCAGCATCTGCGGTCCGCCGATGCCCACGGCCGACATCGCCGGCCAGCGCGCCCGCAGGCCGTCGAGCAGCAGGCCGGCCAGCAAGTCGCCGGAGGCCTCGCCCGCGACCAGCGCGAACTGCCGCTGCGAAGGCTGTGCCACGGCGATCAGCGCGCGATGCCGCGCGTGGCGGATGCGAGGAAGTCGCGCATCAGGGCCACGTCCGGTGCGGCCTCAGGCGTCTGCTGCGCCAGCGCGTCGATGCCGGCACGCGCCTGATCCAGGGTCTTGCCTTCGCGGTAGAGCAGCCGGTGCATCTGCTTGACGGCCCCGATGCGCGCCGACGAGAAAGCGCGCCGGCGCAGCCCCACCACGTTGTAGCCGCGCACCGCCAGCGGATTGCCGTCGACCAGCATGAACGGCGGCACGTCCTGCGACACCGCGCTGGCGAAACCCACCATCGCATGCGCGCCGATCTTCACGAACTGGTGGATGCCGGTCAGGCCGCCGATGGTGACCCAGTCGCCGAGCTCGACATGGCCGGCCATCGTCGTGTTGTTGGCCAGCGTGGTGTTGTTGCCGATGTGGCAGTCGTGCGCGATGTGCGTGTAGGCCATGATCCAGTTGTCGTCGCCCACGCGCGTCACGCCGCCGGCCTGCGGCACGCCGAGATTGAAGGTGCAGAACTCGCGGATCGTGTTGCGGTCGCCGATCACCAGCGCGGTGTCCTCGCCCGCGTACTTCTTGTCCTGCGGCGCGGCGCCGATGGAGGAAAACTGGAAGAAGCGGTTGTCGCGGCCGATGGTGGTGCGCCCCTCGATCACGCAATGCGCGCCGATGGTCGTGCCCGCGCCCACCCGCACCTGCGGGCCGATCACGGCGTAGGGCCCCACGGCGACGGACGCGTCGAGTTGCGCCCGGGGATCGACGATGGCCGTCGGGTGAATCTGCGTCATGCCCGCCGGAATTCGTTCAGGCGCTGATCTGGCGCATCGCGCACATGAGCTGCGCTTCGCACGCCAGTTCGCTGCCGACCAGCGCACGGCCCTTGAACTTGGAGATGCCCGCCTTCATGCGCTCGATCTCCACCTCCAGCGTGAGCTGGTCGCCCGGCTCCACCGGGCGCTTGAAGCGTGCGCCGTCGATCGCCGCGAAGTAGTACACCATGTTCTCGTCGGGCGTGATGTCCAGCGAATGGAAGGACAGCAGCGCCGCCGCCTGCGCCATCGCCTCGAGCATGAGCACGCCCGGCATCACCGGCCGGTGCGGGAAGTGGCCGTTGAAGAAGGGCTCGTTCATGGTCACGTTCTTCAGCGCGGTGATGCGCTTGCCCTTCTCCATGTCTAGCACGCGGTCCACCAGCAGGAACGGGTAGCGGTGCGGCAGGAGCTTGAGGATGTGGTGGATGTCGAGCGTCTTCATGATGGCTTGTCCTGCATCGTCGTTCTTTCGAGGGCCTTGAGCCGCTCGCGCATGGCGTGCAGTTGCTTGAGCGTGGCAGCGTTTTTCTCCCACGCCGCATTGTCGTCGATGGGGAACATGCCAGTGTACTGGCCGGGCTTGAGAATCGAGCGGGTGACCACCGTGGCCGCCGAGATATGCACCCCGTCGGCCAGCCGCAGGTGGCCCAGCACGATGGCCCCGCCGCCGATGGTGCAGTGCGCGCCGATGGTCGCGCTGCCGGCCACGCCGACGCAGCCGGCCATCGCGGTGTGGGCGCCCACGCGCACGTTGTGGCCGATCTGGATCAGGTTGTCGAGCTTGACGCCGTCCTCGATCACCGTGTCTTCCAGCGCGCCGCGGTCGATGCAGGTGTTGGCGCCGATCTCGACGTCGTCGCCGATGCGCACCGCGCCGAGCTGCTCGATCTTGACCCAGACCCCCTCGTGCGGCGCCAGTCCGAAGCCGTCGGCGCCGATCACCACGCCGGGATGCAGCAGGCAGCGCGCGCCGATCGCGCAGTCCTCGCTCACCGTCACGCGCGACTTGAGCACCGTGTGCGCGCCGATGCGGGCGCCGCGCTCGACCACGCACAGGGCGCCGATGCGTGCCGACGGGTCCACCTGCGCGTCGGGGTCGATCACCGCGCTGGGATGGATGCGCGCACCCTCGGGCCTGGCATGCCGCGCCTTCCACAGCTGCGTGAGGCGGGCGAAATAGAGGTACGGGTCCGGCGTGACGATGTAGGCGCCTCGTGCCGCCGCGGCGTCGCGCATGGCCGGCGCCACGATCACGCAGGCCGCCTGCGAAGCGGCCAGCTCCTTGCGGTACTTGGGATGGCTGAGGAAGGTCAGTGCGCCAGGGTCTGCGGTGGCCAGCGACGCCAGGCGCTCGATCGGGGCTGCCGGGTCACCCTGCAGTTCACCCCCGAGAGCCTCGACGATCTGTCCGAGCCGCAGCGCCACGCCAGTCAGGCGTCACCGGGCGCCGGCAGGCGCGGACGCGTTGAGCGCCTTGATCACCTTGTCGGTGATGTCGTGCTTGGGGTTGACGTACACGGCGTCCTGCAGGATGACGTCGTACTTCTCCGCCTCGGCCACCTGCTTGATGGCGCGCTGGGCGCTTTCGTAGACCTTCTGCAGCTCCTCGCTGCGGCGCAGGTTCAGGTCTTCCTGGAATTCGCGGCGCTTGCGCTGGTAGTCGCGGTCCTGGTCGACGAGCTGGCGCTGGCGGGCCGTGCGCTGCGATTCCGACAGGGTGGGCGCCTCGCGCTCGAACTGCTCGGACGCGCTTTTGAGGGCCGCTTCCAGATCCTGGACGTCCTTTTCGCGCTTGAGGAACTCCTGCTCCAGCCGCGCCTGTGCGGCCTTGGCGGCCGGCGCCTCGCGCATCACCCGGTCGGGATTCACGACGCCGAAACGCACCGGCTCCTGCTGCGCCTGGGCAGGCGCGACCAGCGCCGCGCCCGCGAGCAGCAGCGCACCGGTGATCTGTGACAAATACTTCATTAGAACGAGGTTCCGATCTGGAATTGGACGCGCTGGATTCTATCGCCGGGGATCAGCGGCACGAACGGGTTGCTGGGGTCGAGCTCTTCCTTCTGCGAGCGGATCGGCACGGAATAGGCCAGGCGCAGCGGGCCCAGCGGCGAGATCCAGCTGATGCCCAGACCCGCCGAGGCGCGGATCTTCTTCTGGGCCTTCCACTGCTCGTCCGACACCTGCAGCAGGCCGCTGGTGGGCCGGTCGCCGAACACGTTGCCCACGTCCAGGAAGGTGTAGAGGCGCAGGGTCCGGTCGTTGCCGGCGCCGGGGAACGGCGTGCTCAGCTCGACGTTGAAGATCGCCTTCTTGGTGCCGCCCAGCGGCGCCTGGCTGAACACGTCGCGCGGGCCGAGCGAGTTTTGCTCGAAGCCTCGCACCGATCCCAGGCCCCCGGCATAGAAGTTCTTGAAGATCGGGTACTGCTTGCCGCCGAACGGCTTGCCGTAGCCCAGCTCCGCATTGAAGGCCAGCGTGTAGGCCTTGGACAGCGGAATGAACTGCTGGAACTGGTAGCTGGTCTTGAGGTAGCGCATGTCGCCGCCCACGCCCACTTCCAGGTTCGCACGCTGCACGCGGCCCTGCGTGGGCACCAGGGCGCTGTCCCGGCTGTCACGCGACCAGCCGACCGTCAGCGGAACGCCCCACACGCTCTTGTTGTCGCAGGTCGTGGTGAAGGCCGCCAGATCGGAGCTGCACCCGAAATAGTCCAGGTAGGCCGTCGGCACCATCTGCCGATAGGCGTACTGGTAGTACGGCAGATACGCCGGATTCAGCAGGGCCAGGAACTGCAGACCGGTGGCCGTCTCCGGCTTGAAGCTGTAGCGCTCGAGGCCCACCCCGAAGAACACCGTGTCGAGTTCGCTGAATGGCACCCCGAAGCGGATCGCCGCGCCCTCGTTGGTGATGGAATAGTTGCCGTCCAGGTCGGAATAGGGGCGCGACGTCGTGTGGTACACGCTCAGGGTGCGCGAGATGCCGTCCTTGGTGAAGTACGGGTCCGTGGTCGTCAGCGAAAGCGTCCGGTTGTACTTGCTGGTGTTGACCTGCAGGCCCAGGTAGTTGCCGGAGCCGAACACGTTCTCCTGCGTGATGCCGAAGTTGAACGACACGCGCTCCGCGCTGGAAAAGCCCGCGCCCAGCTGGAGGGTGCCGGTGGGCTTCTCGACCACGTTGACTGCGAGATCCACCTGGTCGGGCGAGCCCGGCACTTCCTGCGTCTCGATGTTGATCTCGGTGAAATAGCCCAGCCGGTCCACCCGCTCGCGCGAGAGCCTGATCTTGTCGCCGTCGTACCAGGAGGCCTCGTACTGGCGGAACTCGCGCCGGATCACTTCGTCGCGCGTGCGGTTGTTGCCGCCGACGCTCACGCGGCGCACGTACACGCGGCGTGCCGGCTCGGCCTGCAGGACCAGTGCCACGCGGCTGTTGGTGCGGTCGATCTCGGGCCGCGCCTGCACGCGGGCGAAGGCATAGCCGAAGGTGCCGAAGTAGTCGGTGAAGGCCTTGGTCGTGTCGGTGACATGCTCGCCGTTGTACGGCTCGCCGGGCTTGATCGTGACCAGCGTCTTGAACTCGTCGTCGCGGCCCAGGTAGTTGCCCTCGAGCCGCACGTTCGACACCACGAACTTCTGCCCTTCCGTGATGTTGACGGTGATGCTGAGGTCCTGCCGATCGGGGGAGATGGCCACCTGCGTGGAGTCGATGCGGAACTCCAGGTAGCCGCGCGTGAGGTAGTAGGAGCGCAGCGTTTCCAGGTCGGCGTTGAGCTTGGCGCGCGAGTACTGGTTGGATTTGGTGTACCAGCTCAGCCAGCCGCCGGTGTCCTGGTCGAACAGGCCCAGCAGCGTCGACTCGCTGAAGGCGTTGGCGCCGACGATGCGGATCTCGCGGATGCGCGCGGAGTCGCCTTCGGTCACGGTGAAGGTCAGGTTCACGCGGTTGCGCTCGATCGGCGTGACGGTGGTGACGACTTCGGCGTTGTACAGGCTGCGGCTGATGTACTGGCGCTTGAGCTCCTGCTCGGCGCGGTCGGCCAGCGCCTTGTCGTAGGGGCGGCCATCGGCCAGGCCCACGTCGCGCAGCGCCTTGGTCAGCACGTCCTTGTCGAATTCCTTGGTGCCGACGAAATCGACGGCGGCGATGGTCGGGCGTTCCTCCACGATCACCACCAGCACGTCGCCGCTGACGTCGATGCGCACGTCCTTGAACAGCCCCAGATCGAACAGTGCCCGAATGGCGGATGAACCACGCTCGTCGTTGTAGGTATCGCCAACACGCAGCGGCATCGAGGCGAACACGGTGCCCGGCTCTACCCGCTGGAGGCCTTCGACGCGGATGTCGCGCACCACGAAAGGCTCCACGGCCCAGGCGGCCATGGCGGCGAGCGAACCCGCGACCACCGCTGCCACGCTACGCAGGCGAAAGCGACTGAAAGTTGTGTTCATCTGTGAAAATAAGCCGGCGCGAAAAGGCCGGCAGATAGTTAACCAAAGAGCCGCGTCACATCATTGAACAATGCGATCGACATCATGACCAGCAGCACCGCGACACCACCGCGCTGAAGCCGATCCATCCAGGCGTCGGAGACGCCTTTGCCGGTCAGGCCCTCCCAAAGATAATACATCAGGTGTCCCCCGTCCAAGACGGGCAGCGGCAGCAGGTTGAGCACGCCCAGACTCACGCTGATCAGCGCGAGGAACACCAGGTACTGGGTCAGGCCGAGGCTGGCGGACTTGCCCGCGTAGTCGGCGATGGTCAGCGGACCGCTGAGGTTGCGCACCGAGGCCTCGCCGATCAGCATCCGCCCCAGCATGCGCACGGTGAGCGTCGACACCTCCCAGGTGCGGACCACGCCGCGCCACACGCCGTCGACCGGCCCCTGGCGCACGGTCACCATCTCCGGCGGCGCGCCCACGTAGGCGCCGATGCGGCCGACCTTCGCGGTGCCGTCGTCGCGCACTTCGGGCGTCACCTCGACGGGCACAGCGCGGCCGGCGCGCTCGACCTGCCAGGTCTGCGTGCGGGGCGCGTCGCCATCGACCGAGGCGCGGATCAGCTCGCGCAGCTGCACGCCGTCGACGACGGGCGTGTCACCGACCGAGCGCACCCGGTCGCCGGACTGCAGGCCGGCGCGCTGCGCCGGCGTGCCGGCCATCACCTCGCCGATCATCGGCTGCGTGAAGGGCGCCATCACGCCGATGCGGCGGAACATGCGGGCATCGGCGTCCCTGGACTCGATGCGGCTGAGGGGCAGCAGCAGCTCGCGCGCGCCGCGGCCACCCTCGCCCGCGACTTCCAGCATGAGATCGCGGCCGTCGAGCGCGCCGCGCGTGATGCGCCAGCGCAGGTCCTCGAAGGACTGCACCGGCTCGAGGTCACCGTCGAAGCCGGCACGAAGCACTTCCTCGCCGCCGCGCAGCCCGGCCTCCTGCGCCAGCGATTCGGCCACCGGCTGGCCCAGCACCGCCCGTGGCTCCTCCACGCCGATCCAGTTGACCAGCGTGTAGAGAACCACCGCCAACAGCAGATTGGCCGCCGGCCCCGCCGCCACGATGGCCGCGCGCGCGCGCAGCGGCTGGACGTTGAAGGCGCGGTGGCGCTCCTCGGGCGCCACCGGCGCCTCGCGCTCGTCCAGCATCCTGACGTAGCCGCCGAGCGGAAAGGCGCCGATGACGAACTCCGTGTCCTGGCCCGGATGCTGGCGCTTGGGCTTCCAGCGCAGCAGGGTCTTGCCGAAGCCGACCGAAAAGCGCAGCACCCTGACGTTGCAGGCCACCGCGACGCGGTAGTGGCCGTACTCGTGCACGGCGATCAGCAGGCCGAGCGCGACGATGAAGGCGACGACGGTGAGCATCGGGTTCTCCGCGGCTGGGGCTTCAGGCGGCCATTCGCAGCGCCGCGGCGTTGGCGGCCGCGCGCGCACTGGCATCGAGCGCCAGCAGATCGGCCAGCGTTGCCGGCTTGGAGGGCATGACCGCCTCCAAAGTTTCCATGTTCACCGCATGAATGCGGTCGAAGCGCAGGCGCCGCTGCAGGAAGGCCTCGACCGCCACCTCGTTGGCGGCGTTGAGCACGGCGGTCGTGCCCGGCGCCGCGCGCAGCGCCTGCCAGGCCAGGTGCAGGCCGGGAAAGCGCTCGGCATCGGCCGGCTCGAAGGTCAGCGCCGCGAGCGCGCCGAAGTCCAGCCGCGGGGCGCCGCTGTCGATGCGCTGCGGCCAGGCCAGGCCGCAGGCGATGGGCACGCGCATGTCGGGCGTGCCCAGCTGGGCGATCACGGAAGCGTCGTTGAAGGCGACCATCGAATGGATGATCTGCTGCGGATGGATCACCACGCGGATGCGATCGGGCGCCAGATCGAACAGCCAGCGCGCCTCGATCACTTCCAGCGCCTTGTTCATCATGGTGGCGGAGTCCACCGAGATCTTGCGCCCCATGGCGAAGTTCGGATGGGCGCAGGCCTGCTCCGGCGTGATGTCGGCCAGCGCCTTGGGGTCGTGCTGCCGGAACGGGCCGCCCGAGGCGGTGAGCAGGATGTGGTCGACGCGCTCGGCCCAGGTGCCGCGGTCTTCCGGCAGGCACTGGAAGATGGCCGAATGCTCGCTGTCGATGGGCAGCAGGCTGGCGCCGCCGTCGCGCACGGTCTGGATGAACAGCTCGCCGCCGACCACCAGGGCTTCCTTGTTGGCCAGCAGCAGGCGCTTGCCGCTGCGCGCGGCCGCCAGGCAGGGCGCGAGCCCCGCGGCGCCGACGATGGCGGCCATGACGGTGTCCACCTCTTCGTGGGAGGCGATCGTCTCCAGCGCATCCGCACCGCTCAGCACGCGCGTGGGCACGCCGCTGTGCGCCAGCCGCTCGGCCAGCAGGGCCGCATGCGGCGCGCTGGCCATCACCGCGAAGCGGGGTCTGAAGCGCACGCACTGCGCGAGCATCTCGTCCACCCGGCTCGCCGCCGAGAGCGCAAACACCTCGAAGCGCTGCGGATGCCGTGCGATGACGTCGAGCGTGCTGACCCCGATCGAGCCGGTCGAACCGAGGACGGTGATGCGTTGTGTGGCGGAGGGGTTCACAGGGAAGCAAGCATCATGGCCAGGGGCAGGGTCGGCAACAGGGCATCCACCCGGTCGAGCACGCCGCCGTGGCCCGGCAGGAGCTGGCTGCTGTCCTTGGCGCCGGCGCTGCGCTTGATCAGGGATTCGACCAGGTCGCCGACGACGCTCATGGCCACCAGAAGGAAGACGCCCAGCAGCAGCAGCCACCAGCCGTGCGTGGCCAGCCGGGTGTACAGGCTCGCCACGGTGGCCTGCGCGGCGGCATCGGCCCAGACCCAGGCGAAGGCGAGCACCAGCACGCCGATCAGGCCGCCCCACACGCCTTCCCAGCTCTTGCCGGGACTGATGGCGGGCGCCAGCTTGTTGCGCGTGAACTTCAGGCCGAAGGCGCGGCCGGCGAAATAGGCGAACACGTCGGCGACCCAGACCAGCACCAGGATCGACAGCAGGAAATTGATGCCCACCGTGCGCGCCTGCACCGCCGCGAGCCAGGCCGCCCACAGCACCAGCAGGCCGCCCACCACGCGCAGCGGCTTGGGCACGCGCGGCCAGCCGGGCACCGCGACGCGCAGCAGCGCCACGCCGCCGAGCACCCAGGCCGCGCTCACGATGATCCAGAACAGCGGCAGCGGCCGTGCGAGCAGCCCGAGCGCCCACGAGAGCAGGCACAGCACCAGCACCTCCGCCCCGAGGAAGAGCGACATGCGCTGGCCGTAGCCGTTGAGGCGCCCCCACTCCCAGCCGCCGGCGGCCACCAGCGCGAGCATCACCACGGCGAACGGCGCCGGGGACGGATAGAACAGTGCCGGCAGCAGGATCGCCAGCAGGACGAGCGCCGTGATGATGCGCTGCTTGAGCATGTTCAGGCGACTTGCCGGTTCGCTGCCGCGCCGGCGACCTGCGCCGAGGTCTGGCCGAAGCGCCGCTCCCTGCGCTGGAAGGCGGCGATCGCCGCGTCCAGGTCGGCCTCGTCGAACTCCGGCCAGAGGCGGTCGCTGAAGAACAGCTCCGCATAGGCGCTCTGCCAGAGCAGGAAATTGGACAGCCGCTGCTCGCCGCCGGTGCGGATCAGCAGGTCCGGGTCGGGCACATGGGCCAGCGCCATCGCGCGGTCCAGGTTGGCCTCGGTCAGGGGCTCACCGCGCGCCGCCAGACTCGCCGCCGCCTGGGCGATGTCCCAGCGCCCACCGTAGTTGAAGCACACGTTGAGCGTGAGGCGCGTGTTGTGCGCCGTGGCCGCCTCGGCCTGGGTCAGGCCGGCGGTGAGCTTGGGCGACAGCCCGCCGCGCTCGCCCACGAAATGCAGCCGGACTCCGTCGTCGCACAGCTTCGGCACTTCGCGCCCGAGCGCGCCGACGAGCAGGTCCATGAGGCCGGACACCTCCTCCACCGGCCGGTTCCAGTTCTCGGACGAGAACGCGAACACGGTGAGCACGCCCACGCCACGGTCGACACAGGCGCGCACGCAGCGCCGCAGCGACTCGACCCCCTGCCGATGCCCGGCCACGCGCGGCAGAAAGCGCCGCGTGGCCCAGCGGCCGTTGCCATCCATGACGATGGCGACGTGGTGCGGAACGGGCTGCGCCGCCATGGTCGCGACTTTCAAACCGCCATGATCTCCGCTTCCTTGGCCGTCACCAGCTTGTCGACCTCGGCGATGTAGCGGTCGGTGGTCTTCTGGATGTCGGCTTCGGCGCGTTTCTGGTCGTCCTCGGAGGCAAGCTTGTCCTTGACCAGCTTCTTCACCGCCTCGTTGGCGTCACGGCGCAGGTTGCGGGTGGCGATCTTGGCGTTCTCCCCCTCGGTGCGCACGAGCTTGGTCATTTCCTTGCGGCGCTCCTCGCTCATCGGCGGCATCGGCACGCGGATCAGGTCGCCCATGCTGGCCGGGTTCAGGCCCAGGTCGCTTTCGCGGATGGCCTTCTCGATCTTCGCGCCCATGCCCTTTTCCCAGGGCTGCACGCTGATCGTGCGCGCGTCGAGCAGGGCCACGTTGGCCACCTGCGACAGCGGCACCTGCGAGCCGTAGTACTCCACGTGCACCGTGTCGAGCAGCGCCGGGTTGGCGCGGCCTGTACGGATCTTGGTCAGGTTGCTCTGGAAAGCCGCGATGGATTGTTTCATCTTGGCTTCGGTGTTACTTCGGATTTCAGCGATGGTCGTCATGATTCTTTTCCTCAGGCATGCACCAGCGTTCCTTCGTCCTCGCCCATCACGACGCGCTTGAGCGCGCCGTGCTTGAAGATCGAGAACACCTTGATCGGCAGGTTCTGGTCGCGGCACAGCGCGAAGGCCGTGGCATCCATGATGCCGAGATTCTGCGCGATCGCATCGTCGAAGGTGAGCCGGGCGTAGCGCCGGGCGGAAGGGTCCTTCTTGGGGTCGGCGCTGTAGACGCCGTCGACCTTGGTGGCCTTGAGCACCAGCTCGGCGCCGATCTCCGCGCCGCGCAGCGCAGCGGCGGTGTCGGTGGTGAAGAAGGGGTTGCCGGTGCCGGCCGCGAAGACCACGACCTTGCCCTCTTCCAGGTACTGCAGCGCCTTGGGCCGCACGTAGGGCTCGACCACCTGCTCGATGCCGATGGCCGACATCACGCGCGCCACCAGTCCCTGCTTGTTCATGGCATCGGCCAGGGCCAGCGAGTTCATCACCGTGGCCAGCATGCCCATGTAGTCGGCGGTGGCGCGGTCCATGCCCACGGAGCCGCCCGCCACGCCGCGGAAGATGTTGCCGCCGCCGATCACGACGGCGACTTCCACGCCCAGGTTCACCACCTCGGCGACCTCCTCCACCATGCGCACGATGGTGGCGCGGTTGATCCCGAATGCGTCGTCACCCATCAGCGCCTCCCCGGACAGCTTCAGCAGAATGCGCTTGTGGGCTGGGCGGGCGTCGGGCATGGATGGTTTCCTCAGGAGTTGGACCGGGGCGAGTGTAAGACGTGGAAGTGAAAAACGGCGATGCGCACGAGGCGCACCGCCGCTCGGGCCAGGCTCAGGCGGCAGCCTTGGCCGCTGCGACCTGCGCCGCCACTTCGGCGGCGAAGTCGTCGACCTTCTTCTCGATGCCCTCGCCCACCACGTAGAGCGTGAAGCCCTTCACCGTGGTGCCGCGTTCCTTGAGCATCTGCTCGACGGTCTGCTTGTCGTTCTTCACGAAGGGCTGGTTGAACAGCGAGACTTCCTTGAGGAACTTCTGCACGCCGCCCTCGATGCGCTTGGCGACGATGTCCGCCGGCTGGGGCTGCTTGCCGGCCGCCTCGGCCGTCTTGCGGTCTTCCTCGGCCTTGCCTGCGGCCACGGCGCGTTCCTTCTCGATCAGCTCGGCCGGCACGTCGGCGCTGGTCAGCGCGACGGGCTTCATGGCCGCCACGTGCATCGCCACGTCCTTGGCGGCCACGTCGTCGCCCTCGAACTCGACCACCACGCCGATGCGCGTGCCGTGCAGGTACGAGGCCAGCTTGGCGCCCGACTCGAAGCGCTTGAAGCGGCGGAAGCTCATGTTCTCGCCGATCTTGCCGATCAGGCCCTTGCGCACGTCTTCCAGCGTCGGGCCGAAGCCGTCCTGCTCGTAGGAAAGCTGGCCCAGCGCCGCGATGTCGGCCGGGTTGTGGCGCACGACCAGCTCGGCGGCCGCCTTGGCCAGCGCGATGAAGCTGTCGTTCTTGCTGACGAAGTCGGTTTCGCTGTTCACCTCGACCAGCGAGCCGACGCTGCCGTCGATGTGGCTGGCGACGACGCCTTCGGCCGTCACGCGCGCGGCGGCCTTGCCGGCCTTGTTGCCGAGCTTGACGCGCAGCAGCTCCTCGGCCTTTTCCATGTTGCCGTCGGCTTCCGTCAGCGCCTTCTTGCATTCCATCATCGGCGCGTCGGTCTTGGCGCGCAGTTCGGCGACCATGCTTGCGGTGATTGCTGCCATTTGGTTTAACTCCGTGTGCTTTTCAGAATTCAGATTAAAAAAAGGGGCGAAAGAGCCCCTTTTTCAGGCTTGCGCAAACGCGCATCAGGCAGAAGCGCCCTCTTCGACTTCGACGAATTCGTCTTCGCCTTCGGCCACGGCCTTCACGACATCATTGACGGCGTTCGCACGGCCTTCGATGACCGCGTCGGCGAGGCCGCGTGCGTACAGCGTCACGGCCTTGGACGAGTCGTCGTTGCCGGGGATCACGTAGTCGATGCCCTCGGGCGAGTGGTTCGAGTCGACCACGCCGATCAGGGGGATGCCCAGCTTGCGGGCCTCGGCCACGGCGATCTTGTGGAAGCCCACGTCGATCACGAAGATGGCGTCGGGCAGCGCGTTCATGTCCTGGATGCCGCCGATGTCCTTCTCGAGCTTCTCGATCTCGCGGGTGAAGGTGAGCTGCTCCTTCTTGGACAGGCCTTCGAGGCCGGCTTCCTGCTGCGCCTTCATGTCCTTCAGGCGCTTGATGGAGGTCTTGACGGTCTTGAAGTTGGTCAGCATGCCGCCGAGCCAGCGGGTCTCGACGTAAGGCATGCCGGCGCGGCGGGCCTCGGCCGAGACGATCTCGCGCGCCTGGCGCTTGGTGCCGACGAACAGGATGGTGCCGCGGTTGGCGGTCAGCTGCTTGGCGTACTTCTGCGCCTCCTGGAACAGCGGCAGCGTCTTTTCCAGGTTGATGATGTGGATCTTGTTGCGGCTCCCGAAGATGTAGGGGGCCATCTTGGGGTTCCAGAAGCGCGTCTGGTGCCCGAAGTGGACACCGGCTTCCAGCATTTCGCGCATGGTCGTCGACATGTGATTGCTCCAAAGGTTGGGTCTAAAATCCAGCCCGTTTTTGCAGATCGACACGGCATCACGCCCGTCGTCGAGGCTGCAAACACCTTGAAAGGGCTGGTTTGCGGATACGCTTCGCCTGATCGGCCGGGCCCGGAAACACCGAAAAGCACGGCCAGCGAAACCCAGCGAGTATAACACGGGCACCCCTGCCGCCCGTCCCTCCCCTGCCCATGCTCCCCGATCTCCACGCCACCCGCCGCGCCATCCTGGCCGGCGAAACCGACGCGCGCACCGAAATGGCGCATGCCGTCGCGGCCGCGCAGGCCCCCGCCCACGCGCACGTCTACACGCGCACCTTCTTCGACACGGCCCGCGAACAGGCCGCCGCGGCCCGCCCCGAGCAGCCGCTGGCCGGCCTGGCCTTCTCGGCCAAGGACCTGTTCGACATCCAGGACCAGCCCACCCCGGCCGGCTCCGCGGTGCTGGCCCATGCCCCGCCGGCGGCGGCCACCGCCCCGGCCGTGGCGCGGTTGCTGGCCGCCGGCGGCGCCCTGATCGGGCGCACGAACATGACCGAGTTCGCCTTCTCGGGGGTGGGCGTCAACCCCCACCTGGGCACGCCGGCCAATGCATGCGACGCCGCCACGGCGCGGATCCCGGGCGGCTCCTCGTCCGGCGCCGCGGTCTCCGTGGCCGTCGGCTCGGCCTTCGTGGGCCTGGGCTCCGACACCGGCGGCTCGATCCGCATCCCGGCCGCGCTCAACGGCATCGTCGGCTTCAAGAGCACCGCCCGCCTCGTGCCCACCGCAGGCGCCCTGCCGCTGTCGACCACGCTGGACACCGCCTGCGCCATGACGCGTTCGGTGCGCGACGCGCTCACCGTCCACGAGATCCTGGCGGCGCGCCGGGTCCAGCGCGGCTCGGCGTCGCTGTCGGCCTACCGCTTCGCCGTGGTGCGCAACCTCTTCCTCGACGACCTGGCGCCCGCGGTGGCCCGGGCCTTCGAGCGCGCCCTGCGCTGCCTGCACGAGGCCGGCGCGCGCATCGAGGAAGTCACCCTGCCCGCGCTGGGCGACCTGGCGCGCATCAACGCCACGGGCGGCTTCTCCGCCGCCGAGAGCTACGCCTGGCACCGCCACCTGCTCGAGCGCAGTGGCGCCGGCTACGACCCGCGGGTGGCGCAGCGCATCCTGAAGGGCGCGGCGATGAAGGCACACGAATACATCGACCTGATCCATGCGCGGCGCGACTGGATCGCCCGCATGGAGGCCGCCCTCGTGCCCTGGGACGCCCTGCTCTCGCCCACCGTGCCGATCACCGCCGTGCCGATCGCCGACGTGGCGCCGGGCGAGGCGCGCGACGAGGCCTTCTTCCGCGTCAACGCCCTGCTGCTGCGCAACCCCTCGGTGGTGAACATGCTCGACGGCTGCGCCATCTCCATCCCCTGCCACGCGCCCGGCGAGCTGCCGGCGGGCCTGATGCTGTGGCATGCCGCGCTGCACGACGACGCCGTCCTGGCTGCCGCCTGGCAGGCGGAGCAGGCGCTGGCGACTTCGGGACACTCGCCGACATAGGGCGCCCCGCGCGTCGTCTATCCTCGGCCTCCTGGCGCCGCGCTGCGGCGCCTCGTCCTGTGAAACCTCCGAATCCATGAAGATCGCCATCGTGGGCGCCGGCATCATCGGCGTCACCACTGCCTGGGAGTTGGCCTGCGACGGCCACGACGTGACCGTGTTCGAGCGCCGCAACGCCGCCGCCGAAGAGGCGAGCTTCGCCAATGCCGGCGTCGTGGCGCCCGGCTACGTCACGCCCTGGGCCGCGCCGGGCATGCGCATGAAGGTGCTGCGCTCGCTGCTGTCCACCCACGGCGCCATCAAGCTGCGCTGGCCGCTGGGCGCCGGCGACCTGGGCTGGATGCGCCGCTGGCAGCGCGCCTGCAAGCTCGAAACCTACCTGGCCAACCGCGCCCGGCTGCAGCGCCTGGCCTTCTACAGCCGCACGCGGCTGCACGAGATCACCGAGGCGCACGAGCTGGTCTACGAGCGCAGCGACGGCTACCTGGTGCTGCTGCGCGGCAAGCGCGAGCGCAAGCTGGTGCAGCCCGGGCTGGAGGTGTTGCGCCAGGCCGGCAGCGTGTTCCACGAAGTCGATGCCGACGAGGCGCGCCGGATCGAGCCGGCGCTGAACAACGACACCGCCCTCGCCGGCGCGATCCACCTGCCGCAGGACGAAGTGGGCAACTGCCGCCAGTTCGCGCTGCTGCTCAAGCGCGAGGCCGAGGCCCTGGGCGCGCGCTTTCACTTCGACTGCGACATCGCGCCGCTGTCGAGCGCCGCGCCCCGCGCGCTGTCGCTGGCCAGCGGCTCGGAAGCCGTGGCCTTCGACGCCGTCGTGGTGTGCGCCGGCGCGGCCTCGGCGGCACTGCTGCGGCCGCTGGGCCTGCGCATTCCGCTGGCGGCCGTGTACGGCCACTCGATCAGCGCCACCGTCCGCGAGCCGCTCAACGGGCCGCGCAGCGCCGTGATGGACGAGCGCTACAAGGTGGCGATCTCGCGCATGGGCATGCGCGTGCGCGTCGCCGGCAGCGCGGAGCTGGGCGGCGTGCCCGACAAGCCCCATCCGGGCGCACTGCAGACGCTGTACAAGGTGCTGCACGACTGGTTCCCCGGCGCGGCGCAGCTCGACGCCGGCGTGCAACGCTGGAAAGGCGCGCGCCCCATGCTGCCCGACGGCCCGCCGGTGATCGGCCCCAGCGGCATCCCGGGCGTGTGGCTCAACCTCGGGCACGGCTCCAGCGGCTGGGCGCTGTCCTGCGGCAGCGCCCGCGTGCTGGCCGACCTGATGGCGGGACACGATCCCGGCATCGACCTGGAAGGCTTCGGCGTGGAGCGGCTGCTGGGCTGAGAAGCCGGGCGCCGTACCATTGCCGGATGCCCCAGCGCATCCAGGCCGGACCGGCCTGCCCCCTGTACACCGTCGCCGCGACGCGCCGCCTCGAGCAGGCCGCGGCCGCCGCCCTGCCGCCGCACACGCTGATGCAGCGCGCCGGCCTCGCGGCGGCGCGCCTGGCGATGGCGCTGGCGCCGCACGCGCGCACGATCTGGGTGGCCTGCGGCCCCGGCAACAACGGCGGCGACGGCCTGGAAGCGGCGATGCACCTGCAGCAGCGCGGCTTCGCGCCGGTGGTGACCTGGCTCGGCGACGAAGTCCGCCTGCCCGACGACGCCCGCGCCTCGCTGGCGCGCGCCCGCAGCGCCGGCGTGAGCTTCGCCGCAGAGGCGCCCGCCCGCTACGACCTGGCGATCGACGCCCTGCTGGGCATCGGCTCGATCCGCCCGCCCGAAGGCGCGATGCGCGACTGGCTGCAGCGCATGGCCACCGGCTCCGCGCCCGTGCTGTCCGTGGACCTGCCGTCGGACCTGGACGCGGACCGCGGCGGCTTTCCCTTCGATGCCACCGCCCGGCGCGCGGGCACGGCGGCCCGCCATTGCCTGAGCCTGCTGACGCTCAAGCCCGGCCTGTTCACGGCGCACGGCCGCGACCTGGCAGGCGAGGTGTGGTTCGACGACCTGGGCTGCACCGCGCCGGCCGATGCGGCGCCGGATGCCTGGCTCGCCGGTGCGCCCGCGGCGCAGCTGCGGCCGCACGCCTCGCACAAGGGCAGCTGGGGCGACGTGGCGGTCCTCGGCGGCGCCGCCGGCATGGACGGCGCCGCGGTGCTGGCCGCCAGCGCGGCGCTGCACGCCGGTGCCGGGCGCGTGTTCGTCGGCCTGCTGGGGCATGGCGGCGCCTTCGGCGCCCTGCACCCCGAGTTGATGTTCCGCGACCCTGCCTCGCTGCCCGGCGAGCGCCAGTCGGTGGTGTGCGGCTGCGGCGGCGGCGATGCCGTGCGCGCCCACCTGCCGCGCGTCATCGCGCAGGCGCAGGCGCTGGTGCTCGATGCCGACGCCCTCAACGCCATCGCCGCCGATGCCGCACTGCAGACGCTGCTGGCGCGCCGCGGCACACGCAGCGCGCCCACCGTGCTCACCCCGCATCCGCTGGAAGCGGCCCGCCTGCTGGGCCTCGACGCCGCTGCCGTGCAGTCCGACCGCCTGCGCCACGCGCAGCAGCTGGCCGAGCGATTCGCCTGCACCGTGGTGCTCAAGGGCTCGGGCAGCGTGATCGCGGCACCCGGCGCGGTCCCGCGCATCAACCCGACCGGCAATGCCCGGCTGGCCACCGCCGGCACCGGCGACGTGCTGGCCGGCATGATCGGCGCCGCCCTGGCCACTGGCCTGGATGCGCAGGATGCCGCCAGCGGCGCGGTGTTCCGCCACGGCGCACTGGCCGAGCGCTGGGACCTCGAAAGGCCGCTGACGGCCGGCGAGCTCGCCCGCGGCGCCGTACGGTGAAACTCAGCCCCGGCCGACGAAGGGCATCTTGGTCGCCATCACGGTGTGGAACAGCACATTGGCCTCCAGCGGCAGGCTGGCCATGTAGCGCACCGACTCGCCGACGATGGACACGTCCATCACCGCCTCGACCGCGATCTCGCCGTTGGCCTGCGGCACGCCCTTGGCCATGCGCGCCGCCAGCTCGGTGAGCGCATTGCCCACGTCGATCTGCCCCACGGCGATGTCGTACTTGCGCCCGTCCAGCGAGGCGGTCTTGGTCAGGCCCTGCACCGCGTGCTTGGTCGCCGTGTAGGCCATCGAGTTGGGCCGCGGCGCCGTGGCCGAGATCGAGCCGTTGTTGATGATCCGCCCGCCCATCGGCACCTGCGCGCGCATGGTGCGGAAGGCCTGCTGGATGCAATAGAACATGCCGTTGAGGTTGATGTCGACCACGCCCTTCCACTGCTCGGCGGTCCAGTCCTCGAAGGGCCCGGGCGGGTTGCCGACGCCGGCGTTGTTGAACAGCAGGTCGACGCGCCCGAAGCGTTCCACCACGGCCGCGAAGAGCGCGGCCACCGATTCCGGATTCGCCACGTCGGTGGGCACGGGGAAAGCGCGCGCACCCGCGCCCGATTCGTCGGCCACCGCCTCCAGCGGCTCGGGCCGGCGCCCGGCCAGCGCCACGGTCCAGCCATCGCCCAGCAGGGCCAGCGCCGCGGCGCGCCCGATGCCGGTGCCGGCGCCGGTGACGATGGCGATGGCGATGCGCGAGGCAGAGTTCTTCTTGTCGGTCATGGTCGGTTCTCCTTTCGTCTCTTCAATTCTTCAGGCGCTGCACATGTAGCCCAAAGGCCGCGCAGCAGGCCCGTTCGCAGGCACCCGCGGAACCGGCTCCGCCGGGCCGCTGGGTGCGCCCCCTTTCGAGGGTGCAGAGCCACACGCAGTGGGCGAGGCTGGGGGTGGGCCTCACCCCCTTCGCGGTTTGCGTCCTTTCATTTTGCTGGCCGCCTTCTTCACGGCGCTCTTGAGCGCCTGGATCGGCGACGCCGGCGCACGTGCCTGGGCCGCCTCGCCCTTGCCGCGCGCGCCGCGCTTGGCCGAGGCCTTCACCGGCACGCCGGCCGCGGGCAGCCCCTTGTCCTTCATCGCGCGCGCGGTGAGCTCCTCGCCCTCGCGCACCAGGCGGAAGTCGATCTTGCGCCCGTCCAGGTCGACGCGGCTGACCTGCACCCGCACGCGCGAGCCGATCGCGTAGCGGATGCCGGTGCGCTCGCCGCGCAGTTCCTGGCGCGCCTCGTCGAAGCGAAAGTACTCGCCGCCCAGTTCGGTGATGTGCACCAGCCCCTCGACGTACATCGCGTCGAGCGTGACGAAGATGCCGAAGGTGGTCACGGCGGTGACCACGCCGCCGTACTCCTCGCCCAGGTGCTCGCGCATGTACTTGCACTTGAGCCAGGCCTCGACGTCGCGGCTGGCCTCGTCGGCGCGGCGCTCGTTGGCGCTGCAGTGCAGGCCCGCGGCCTCCCAGGCCTGGACCTCCTTGCTGGGCGCGATGGTCGCCTTCTGCGGCTTCTGCGTGGGCGCCTTGGCGCGTGCGGCCAGGCGCTTGGCCAGCTTGGCGTGCGCCTCGCCCGGCGTCGGCAGCATCGGCAGCTGGTACTTCGACTTGCCCAGGATGGCCTTGATCACGCGGTGCACCAGCAGGTCCGGGTAGCGCCGGATCGGGCTCGTGAAATGCGTGTAGGCCTGGTAGGCCAGGCCGAAGTGGCCGCTGTTGATCGGCGTGTAGATCGCCTGCTGCATCGAGCGCAGCAGCATGGTGTGGATCTGCTGCGCGTCGGGCCGGTCCTTCGTCGCCGCGGCCACGGCCTGGAACTCGGAAGGATGCGGCTCGTCGCTGATCGACATGCCCACGCCCATCGCCTTGAGATAGTTGCGCAGGATCTCCTTCTTCTCGGGCGTCGGGCCCTCGTGCACGCGGAACAGGCCCGGATGCTTGCCCTCGGCGATGAAGTCGGCGCTGCAGACGTTGGCCGCGAGCATCGCCTCCTCGATGAGCTTGTGCGCATCGTTGCGCGTGCGCGGCACGATCTTCTCGATGCGCCCGGCGTCGTCGCAGACGATCTGCGTTTCCGTCGTCTCGAAGTCCACCGCGCCGCGCCGGGTGCGCGCCTTGAGCAGCGCGCGGTACACGTCGTGCAGGTTCAGCAGACCCTCGACGCGCTCCTTGCGCCGCGCCGCCTCCGGCCCGCGCGTGTTCGCCAGGATCGCCGCCACCTCGGTGTACGTGAAGCGCGCGTGGCTCCACATCACCGCCGGATAGAACTGGTAGGCGTAGACCTCGCCGTCGGCCGCCACCAGCATGTCGCACACCATGCACAGGCGCTCGACCTCCGGGTTGAGCGAGCACAGGCCGTTGCTGAGCTTCTCCGGCAGCATCGGGATCACCCGGCGCGGAAAGTACACGCTGGTCGCGCGGTCGTAGGCGTCGATGTCCAGCGGCGCGCCGGTCTTCACGTAGTGGCTCACGTCGGCGATGGCCACCAGCAGGCGCCAGCCCTTGCCGCGGCCGACCCTGGCGGGCTCGCAGTACACGGCGTCGTCGAAGTCGCGCGCGTCCTCGCCGTCGATGGTCACCAGCGGCACGTCGGTCAGGTCGATGCGGCCCTTCTTGTCGACCGGCCGCACCTTGTCGGGCAGCGCGCGGGCCTCGGCCAGCGCCTCCTCGGAGAACTCGTGCGGCACGCCGTACTTGCGCACCGCGATCTCGATCTCCATGCCCGGGTCGTCGATCTCGCCGAGCACTTCCGTGACCCGGCCGACCGGCTGGCCGAACAGCGCCGGCGGCTCGGTGAGCTGCACGACCACGACCTGGCCGGTCTTGGCCGTGCCGGTGGCGCCCTTGGGAATCAGGACGTCCTGCCCATAGCGCTTGTCCTCGGGCGCGACGAGCCAGATGCCGCCTTCGTGCAGCAGGCGGCCGATGATCGGCTGCTCCGGCCGCTCGATGATTTCCACCACCCGGCCCTCGGGCCGGCCGCGCCGGTCGAGCCGCACGACGCGGGCCTTGACCCGGTCCTTGTGCAGCACCGCGCGCATCTCGTTGGGGGGCAGGTAGATGTCGGCTTCGCCGTCGTCGCGCTGCACGAAACCGTGCCCGTCGCGATGCCCCTGCACCGTTCCTTCGATTTCATCCAGCAGGGCGCTGGAATGGCCAAAATTTTTGATATGATCTCCTTCTTTCCTGAAATTCAAAACATGTTGTGCCTAGCACAGCATGTGGGCCCAGATGGCGGAATTGGTAGACGCACTAGTTTCAGGTACTAGCGAGTAACATCGTGGAGGTTCGAGTCCTCTTCTGGGCACCACCCCTACCATACTGAAACCCCTGTAAGTCGTTGATTTGCAGGGGTTTTTCTTTTCCCTGGGGACAGAATCGGGGGACAGCGAACCGGCAGAACGCCGAACGCTGCCGAATGAGACCGGATTGACGCGGCCTCGCCTTGTCCCCAACACTGTCCCCATGTTCTCCCTCACCAAATTGCGCAATGGCCTCCTTTGAGGATCGCGGTAATTCCACTCGCGCCATTGTGCGCGTACCCGGCGGGGGCAAGAAGTCCGCGACGTTCGACACTCGCACCGAAGCCGAAGCATGGGCTGCGCGCATGGAACAGAAAAAGGCGCTGGGTCGATTGCAGCCCTCCAAAGCCGGCGGCGTCACCAACGGCGAGTTATTCGAGACGTACCTCGACGCGGTGGCCGGCAAGACGGACTCTGGAAAGTGGAACAGGCTGCGCTTGATGAAGTGGTGCAAGGATCCGCTGGCCAGCAAGCGGGTCGCCGAGACGATCACGCATGACATCAACCAGTGGATTGAGCGCAGTCTATCGCAGCCGAGCCAGCGCACGGGCAAACCGGTCTCCGCGGCCACCGTCAACCGCGAGCTCAACCTGATGAGCTCCGCCTTCGGCTACGCCGTGAAGGATCTGCGCTGGATAGGGGTGAACCCCTGCCATGGCGCCAGACGCCCCGAGCGCGGCCGCCCTCGCCAGCGGCCTCTTCTGACGCCGGAAGAGATCCGCGCCGTGCGCATCGCCACCGGCTACGACGCGGACCCCGAACTGGCGACACTCACGGCACGGGTCGGCGCATGCTTTTTGTTCGCGCTGGAGACGGGCATGCGATCAGGCGAGATCCTGAGGCTGCGGCCGCAGGACTACAGGAAGGCTGCGCGCGTGGTGCACGTCGCCGCGATCGAGACCGGCGGCCGGAAGTCCTCGCGCAGCGGCCGCGCGCAGGTCGACCCGAGCCGCAACGTGCCGCTGACGGGGCGCGCCATCGAGTTGCTGGGCCAATTGCTGAGCAGCATGCCCAAGGACCAGCCCTACATCGTGGGCCTGAATGACAGCCAGCGCGATTCGCTCTGGCGCAAGGCGCGCGGCCAGGCCGGCCTGGAAGACAGTCACTTCCACGACACGAAGCACGAGGCGGCCACACGCCTGGCCAGGCACATCGACGTGCTGGCCCTTTCGCACGCCCTCGGCACAAAGGACGTGAAGCTGCTGCGCGACACCTATTACAACGACGACGCGGCGCGGACGGCCGCGCTGCTGCCGACGCAGCTTTCGCCCGCCCTGCCCTCACCGCCTTCGGCCGGCTGAGCTTCGATCGGCTCCAGCCACCTGGTGGCGGCCTCTGCCGGCGGCATCTCACGCAGCCGTGGATCGCGTGCGAGCTCGTGCGCCGTCTCCTCGAGCATCAACGGATCGATGGTGCGCCAGTGCACCTGCAGGCGGTGTGCCACGGCCGCAACCCAGGTTTCCAGCGGGATCTCGTCCATGCCCGAATAATACTGTATAAATATACAGCATGAAGATCGAACATCAATACCGCCGGATGACCTTGTGGAACGGCAAGATGAGCCGGACGCGCTATCACTGCACCGCGGAAGAGATCCGCAAGAACCACCCCGAGGCAGTGCGCGTCGAGGGATCCCTGCGGGTCATGGAGATCCCCGAGACGGAAGAGGAGCGACTTGAGCGATGGAAAAAACTCGACACCTCACTCATCGGCACCACCACCCGGAAACCCAAGGAATGAGCCAGCAGAACCTGCTTCCTGACCGTCCCACCCTGCTCCTCGTGCCGGCCTGGTACTCCGACCAGGCGCGAGAGGAGATCGTGCTGCCCCTCGCGCCAGCGATGTACGAAGTGACGCCGCCTGCGCAGCCGAGCGCCGCGTGGAAGGTGACCTGCGTCAAGGACGGGTCGGTCGTCTACCAAGGCATCGGGCCTGTCGAAGTGGCCAGGTCGCGCGCGCCGTTTTGATTCTCTCGTAGGCCATGACGCGCCCGTCAGCTTCAGCCGGAACTCCCAGAGCGAGCAACCGCTCCTTCAACTCGCTTTGGCGGGTTTTTCTTTGACACCCCTCCCGCGAAGCGGGGCACCTTCACCCTTGGCAACTCCCATTTGTGTGAGAATGCAATGCAACAGTAACAAGGAGTCGGCAATGCACGTACCTGGCGAGAAGTTGCTTATAAAAATGTGGGAATCACTGGCCGACAAGGGAATTGGAGCGTTGCTCACGCCATGGCAAATGAGACGAGTTGCACGAGCAGCAATCGATTCCAAGATAGAAGAAATACGGCGGTTGGCCGAAGCAGAAATGCGCATTGAGCTCCTCAAATCGAGGCCGCAAGAACCAGAGTTGAAGGGCCCACTACTGCTAAAAGGCCCCGAGCTAGAGCGAGAAACAATACCCGAGACTGCGGCCCCTCACGCACCAGAAGTAATTGCTCATCGCGCACAACAAGCTGATGCCCTACGAAAGGAGGTCAACGTCGCAAAAGCCATTCTCGCCGCCGAAGACGCGCTAGCATCAGAAAAACCTACTTCATTAGACGACGAAATTGAGCCGGATTGGATCTATCGCTGGAGAGATAGTGCCAGCACCATATCGAATGAAGATCTGCAGCAATTATGGGGAAGAGTACTTGCTGGCGAGGTTAAGCAACCCGGCCGCTATTCATTGCGAGCTATGGATTTTCTCCGAAACCTCTCAAAAAATGAAGCCCAAATAATAGAAGCAATCGCACCGTTTGTATTTGATGAGAATTTTATCTGGAAAAAAGATAATGATGATAGCTCAGCCAAGCCCAATATTGATAATCTATTGATTCTCCAAGGCCTTGGGCTCATCACTGGAGTCGAAGGCCTATTACAGCAAACCCTAAGATTTCATCCGCAAAGCTACTCAACACAATTCATCAAAGCCATAAACAAGGCTATAGTTATTGATGTTGATTTCAAATCCAACTCGGACACCGAAAAGAAACTCTCTTACTCTGTAATGGCTCTGACCTCAACAGGGAAGGAGATATTCTCTCTATGCTCGTCAAAAGCAAATGAAGAATATATTAAAAAATTTGGAGCAATGCTTAGATCGAAAGGCTTGAAAGTAAGAATTGGGGATCTTGTTGATACACCAAATGGCCTAGGGGTCAGAAACATAAAACCCATCTGATACAGAAGATAGATATCCTCTGCGTCAGAAGCATCGCGTGCAGCTTTGCCCTCTATCTGACGCTCTCAAATCCGGTGAGAAGTGCTCGTTCAGCACTTAAGTTCTCAACGAGCAACGCTACTTCAGCGTCTCGTCGAGCAAGGTCGCCGCGGAGCTGCGCAACCACGCCTCGGCCTTCTGCAAGCTCTCGGTCGAGGGCTGCGCATTGATTCGAGAGACGCTCTCGCTCAGCGGCGCCGGCCTCGGACAACGCACGATAATGGGCGGCTCGGCCCTCGGCGGCGTCACGCAGGCGGTGAGCATCAGCGAGCTCAGCGCGCAGGCTGTAGTCGCGAACAGGCGCGCCCAGTGCAAACTGCTCGACGGCCTTGAGGGTAGTTGCGGCATGGTTGTACTCCTTCGTTGAAACCTGCTGTTCGTGGACGCGTGCCGCCTCCGCTCGATCGGCTCGCCCCTTCTCTGCCTCCAGCCTGGCGCTGGCCAGGGCCGCCCCTAGCCCGGCGTTCTGCGCTTTCATGCCGCCAATCAGCACCAAGGCAAGAGCCAGGAGTACCGCATAGGCCCAGCCCGGCACCACATCGAAGATCGCTCCGAGGGCTTTCATTTGCTCAACACCTTGTAGGCCCTGGTGGTCACCGCCTTGCGCTCAGCCAGCTTGAGCCGCGCGGGGCCATTGACGAGTCCGGTGACCTCGTACACGTCACCCCGCTCCGCTGCTGGCAGACAACCGGCCCGCACCGCGAAGAACCAGCATGCCGTCAGCGCCGCATGCTTCGGGTCGCGAACGAGATGCGGCATGCCGAGATAGTCGAAGCCCAAGGCATCACTGGCTGCCTTGTAGCTGTCGCGCCAGGTGAGCTGGATCAGCCCGCGGCCGTGATAGCCCCGGTAGCGCAGGCGGCTGAGCGCTTGGGGATTGCGCACGTAGTCCTCAGCCCGATGACCGCCCTTGACGAACAGGCCCGGGAAGATGGCGCGCAGGCGATCCGGCGACGTGTAGTAGAGCCCTTCCTCGACGGCGGACAGCGGCCCATCGCTCCCTTCGGACTCGATGGCCACCTGGCCGAGGAATACTGACACAACGCTCGCCCCAGCAATGCCGAACCGTGTCATGCCATCGGCCAGGTGCCATGCATAGCGTTCGGCGTTGGCACGCGTCGCGCCCGTGCACTCGACAAGGGTTGCGATATCAATCATGGGCGTCTCCCAAGGGTGCGTGGCCTGTGGCGTTTTCGGGCGGCGTGTCGCGCTTCCACGCATGTCCGGAAGACAGCAGGCCGATCAGCAGCGCAGCGGCGATGGCGATCGAGCCCCAGCGGGGCCACTCGCCCCACCAAGGCTGGAACGCGGAAATCAGGCCGCTGGTGACGTAGGCCGCGTATTCGGACTGCACGCGCAGCAGAACGCCACCCTGCATCGCATTGAGGCGGCACACGCCGATGAACGCCACGACCAGGCACAGCAGGAAATTTGCCATCGCGAACAGGTAGTGCTCAGCCATGGCCGCCTCCACGGGTGCGTAGCAGGTCGACACCGGCCATGATGGCTTTCACCACCTTGGCCAGCAGACGCGGCCAGTCGTCGCCGATGTAGCCCACCAGCAGCGCGATGGGCGCCACCAGCGCGCGCTCGGACAGGTCCGGGTGGTAGGCCGCCACGATCGCCGCAAGGCTGACCGTGATCAGCAGCGCCAGGCCACACACCCGTACGAAAAACCACACCGCGCGCACACGCGTGTCCTTCTCGCGCCGCGCCAGAGAGAAGGAGGCACCGATGCTGGCGGCGGCGACAATGACCATGTACGGCCCCACTACCTGCGCCACCTCGCGGCTGAACAACAGTGCTGCGACGAACACAAACAGGCCGACGATGTCGGTGACGCTGGGCTGACCCATCAGCACTCCCTCAGCTCAACAGCCCAGGACACATCGAAGTTGTCGCCGGCCGTCATCGCTGGGCTACTTCGGATCTGTGGGCGGATCAGGGCACCGGTCACCTGATAGAGCGTCAGGCTCGGCACCTGCCCGCCAACTTGGCCGGTGAAAGTGGCAGTGCCTGCCCCGCCAATGGAGATCGTGGCCCGTGGCTTGCGCGGGTAGACCAAAGGGAAGTCAATCGGCCCTGAAATCACCGACGTTGCTGCAGCACTCGTGCTAGCCCAGATCCCGTTCTGCTTCTGCAGTCGATGCGGGAAACTGAGGTAGTGGCCACCCTGCACGCTATGCAGCAGTGTTCCTGTCGGCGCCCCTGCAATGTTGTCGACGATGATCCCATCGGAAAGCGGTGTCCCACCGCTCGCGTTGTTCGTGCGCAGGATCGAGCTCAGCGCCGTGACACCGATCAGCGTCAGGCCATCGATCTCGGGGTTAATCGCGACATCCGCGCCCCGATTGATGCACGTCATGATCGTCGAGGCGGAAGTCAGCGCCGGGGCCGTCAACCGGCAGTTTCGGATCGTCGGCGAGAAGGGAAGCACGGTGCTCGCGCTGACCGCCGACGCGCCGCTGCCGTTCATGTCGATCACGCCGCGGCTCTCGCTCCACGGGTTGCCGAAGGTGAACATATCGCAGTCCACATACCCGGAGCGGCCGCCCTTGATCTCCCGGAAGGACCCGACCCACGGCGTGGCCGTGCCGCCAGGGGCGTAGATCTGGCACCCCTTGTACCAGTTGTTATTCCCGCCACCAATGTTGGCCGCACCATAGATCGTGCACCGCTCGTAGGAGCAATGTTCGACGTTGCCGTGCATGTCGGATGCGCCAACGTTGCTGTTCGGGTCGTTGCGCAAGACCATGTCGTACCCGTGCACATCGCGGGTCGGCACGGACCCGAGTTCGCCGCCGCCACCCAAAGCAACCGCGTGACGGCGTGCGTAGATGTCACCCCCAAAAATACGAACGTGCTGGCTGTTGCCGATGACCAGCCCATAGTCGTTGGTGATACCGCCTCGGTTGACGCCGATCAGGTCGCGGATCAAGCCACGAACGCACCGGTTCAGGCCGAGCACAGCATCGGTTGCGACGTCGAAGGTCACGCGCTCGACGACTGGGCCGTCACACAAGGAAAACCGCACCAACGTCCCAGGCGGACTGCTTGCACCCACAAGATGGACACCTGCGAGACGGCACTTAACCGAATTCAATCGATAGACCTCAACATCGCCGGCACCATAGGAAGCGTAGAACGGCTGCGTCGTCGTCACCACATCCCCGGAGATAGACAGCACTTGCTTCCATTCGCCGGCGCGGTAGTACGGACGATCGGCCCAAGTCAGATAGCTGTAGTCGGTCGGGTTCCACACACAAAACCAGTCCCCGGGCTGAAGAGAAGGAGCGGATGCGAACGTCGCGACACTGCTTCCAAGCGAGATCGTGCTCGTAAGACTCTCGATCTGGGAAAGAGTCCCGGCGTTGCTGATCCCAACCGAGCCACCGACATCGGAGAGATCGAACTCCACGCCGGAGCAAAGCGCTTCGACATCAAAATCGATCATCCCCACGTACGCAGTGCCAAGCTTGTATCGCCCTGGCATCGAGATCGTCACTCGCTTACCCGTTGAAAGTGCTGATGCCAACGCCGGCGTGCAGTCATAGACGCTGGTTCGACTCGAGATTGCAGCCCACTCCGACTTCGGAATGCGCGTCATCAAGTCGACAGTTGATAGTCCCAGCGCATCCTGAACGGTCATCGTTTGAGCACCCGCGCCTTCCGCGGTAGTCCCTACGATGGATGCGCCTGAGGAGTCACTTAGGTCGGCTCCGCTCACACCCTGCACGAGCCTAAATTTGGAGATCTCGAATGCTCCACTCGTCGTGAAAGGAATCTCCGTCTGGATGGGTGCATAGACGCTCCCGTCATAGGTGACTGTCTGCCGCGCAGAGTGCATTTCGAGGTCTGCCGCGTACAACACAGGGGCCAGATATCCAAGCCCTCCGAGCACAGCGTTTGCCTCAGCCTGCATCCCCCCAAAAAGACCCGATAGGGTGTACTTCATGCGACCCATGCGATCGGTCGCGATGGGCTCCGGCGATGTCGCCACAACTGCAACGTGGTCGACATCACTCTTCGCGTTATTGAGATCCAGAACGGTGATTGCGGGCATAGCCCCTCCTGCAAAGAAAAAGGCGCTCTGCCTTCCGGCCAGAGCGCCTCGTGTTGAATCCTCGCGGTCTACAGGATGACCGACTCCTTCGGCGGCACAGGGTCTGCGTCGCTCGCGTAGTAAAGGTGCGAGTAGTTGATCGCGCGAAGGGGCAGGTAGCCATCCTCGCCAGGCGTGCCGATCTCCTGCACCAGCCAGGCCTGCGCCTCACGCGCGTTGTCGGCTGCGAAACTGAAGACCGTTCGGATACCCTCCACGCCCTCCCGGGTCACCAGAGGCCCGCCAGGTAGCGACTGGAGCACGACGCGATTCGCCTCGGAACCCGCAGTCACAACGATGCTCTCCAGCGAGCCGTCGCGCCGCATCAGCACGATCGAATGAGGCTGCCCGGGCTCGAACACCACGTCCCGGCTCAGGATCAGCTCCATACCTTGCTGACCCAACACCTCGCCATCCAACGCCCTGAAGACGGTGTTGTCTACGATCGCGATCCGAGCATTGGGCAGTAGCATCCTGGCATCGGTCGTCACCTCGAGCTCGGTGCTCAACCGCTGGTAGCGCAGTCGCTGGTATTCACGGCAGGCCCGATACCACGCCTGCGCGAAGCTGCGGATGCCGGGGATCTCCAGCTTCTTCAGCTTCGTGTAGTTGCCGTCCAGTGGCAGGCGGATCGTCTCGGCGCGCAGTGTCTCCGGGTCTTGGTAGACCAGCTCCACCCCATCGAAGTCAGCATCGTTGGCGAATGTGCGCGTGACGCGCTCTCCATCTGGCCGCTTGTTGCGGTGGGTGAACAAGGCGGTGTTCGCGTCCTGCCAACGATCGAAGGCGAGGCGGATACGGCCGTTCTGCCGGTAGGTCACACAGAACGCGGCATTGGCGATGATCGACAGCATCTCCTCGAGGCGCGTCGTGTCGCTGTCGAAGGTATAGCTGAAGGAGCCACACTCCGCATGCCAGGCGTCCAGCGACTCCTGCACCGCCCACATCTGCGCCAGGTCCAGCTCCGCGATGTCGCGCCGGCCGATGACAGGATCGATGGACACCGCAGTGATGATGTCGATGATCTTGCGTGTCGGGTGGATCGTGCCCCAGGCGAGCGCGCCGGAAGCCTCGAAGCCGCCCGAAAAGTCCGCGCCGTTGAAGGTCGGCAGCAGGCGCGTCGCGATGCAGTTGAGCTGCCGCTGTCTGGCCGCAGTAGCCCGAGGCGTGGCCACGGTGACCGTGTGGATCGTCGTCTTGTTCCCGAAGTGGTCGCGATTGACCGGCGAGATGGCATACAAGTCCGACCACTTGATTTCGTCCACGATTGTGCCGCCGAAGTCGTACAGGTACGGCGAGGTGCGGCGCATGCGAAACCGTGACGGACCCGGAATCGCGATGACGTGTTCCGTGGTGACGGCGCGCTCGTCCGATGTCATACCCGTCATGAAGCCAGGTATCGTCTCCACATTGCCGGTGGGATTGAGCCCGCCATCCAGCGCCTCGATCTGCGCCTCGAAGAAGACCGTCGCCTGCTCTTTCCCGCTGCCCGCGTCCGCGTAGAGGCCGTTCGCCGCGACGGTGTTCCACCATACCTCCGTTGTGTCCGTGTAGGGCAGTGTCACCCAATCCGTCCACTCGCTGATGCCGACGATCTGCACGCTGGCGAGCACCGGAAACAGGTCGCCGAGCAGACCGGGGAACGTCGCGCCCTCCAAAACGACGATCCGCGTATCGACGGCCGCGACATCACGCACACCGCTGTAGCCGCTGCGGAACATGGTGATGCCGACGATGATCGGCGTCGGATCCTCCACATCCGTGAGGTTGCTGTCGACCTCGATATACCCGGGTCCGATGTCAGTGATCTCGAAGGTGCCATTGTTCGGCGACAGGAACCCGAAGCCGCTGGTTTGGATGGAGTCACCGACCTGCACACCGTCAAATAGCGAGGTCGGCGTGAACAGGAAGCGGTCCGCATCACCATCGACGGTCATGTTGACAGTGCCGCCCCCGGTGAATGTGGTCGGCACTGTCAGCTCGAGCTGGTGGTCGGTGTCGATCACCACGTCGAACGCCGGGTTGACGAGCCCCTGGACGATACGGTCATTCGCAGAAGGGGGCAGCGTGATGGGTCCGCCCCCGGGCGTGGTGATCGTGCCGCTAAACCCACCGGGCACGAAGATGTACTGCGAAACGTCCTGCAGTTGCACCTGGTTGCGGGCCTTGAGCGTGATCCCGTCCACCTCGATCGCGCGGCGTACCGTGACGATCTTGTCGACGATCGACGGCCCGATCTGGATGGCCGGACTCGAATTGTTCGGCGACGTGAAAGGGTTGTAGACGGCGGCGCTTGCGCCTGTGATCGCCGAGAGGAAGGTCTCGCCATCCTTGATGTCCGAGATCTCGTGGTAGCCGCGGCCGACGCAGTAGTAGCCCACCTCCACGCGCTGGTGATTGATGTACTTGTTGTACGTGATCATCATCAGGCTCGGGATCGCGCGCACAGTGCCGTAGATATCCTCCACGCGCTGCAACAGGCGCACCTGGTTCTCACGCGCGCCCAGGGCGTTGTTCGGGCTCTGCTGCGTCCGGTTGACGTTCCCCGGCATCTCCGGCGGCGGGAACAGAACGGCCGAGGCGACTGACAGCACCAGGCTGACAGCCAAGCTGATGAGGAATGTCTGGCCAGGACTCTGCAGGACAATGTAGCGCGGCGCCGAGGCGCTCATGATCGCCCGCACATCGCCGGTGATCTCTGTCGCGGCCGAGGGCTCGCCCGCGAAGATCTGGATGGCGACCTGTGGCGTGTCGCCATAGTGCGCCAGCAGCCACTCGGCCAAGCTGGCCGCCTCGAACTCTCGCGGCGCGACAGGTGCGAAGGGATGCTCGTACAGGGTGATCTTCATCGCCGCCAGAACTCCACAAGCTGGTATTGGTCCCGCAGGCTGGCCAGGTCCTGGAAGTAGTTACCGGTGGGCAGCGCGTGCAGCACGCTACCCTGCCAGTAGACGCCGGCGTGGTGCACGCCCAGCTCGACGCTGCGGCCGAGCAGGACCACGTCCATGTCCTGCGGCGCCAGCGCCTGGCGAAAGCCGTGAGCGGCCTTGTGCAGTTCCAGGCGGAAGGTCGCCGCGATCGCGCGCACGCTGTCCGTGATGGTGCGGTACTCGTGCACCGGCTGGTCGAGTTCGTGCGTGTAGACGTCTGCAACAAGGGCCCAGCACGGCGGCAGCGGGTAGCTTCTCGCCAGGTAGTCATTGACGTTCACAGGAAGCCTCGCAGCATCGGGATGTCCTTGGGCGCATAGATCTCGCCCGTGCGGGTGACGTTGAGCCTCGGTGACACGGCACTGATGGTCGCGGCGCCCAGGCGGTAGGTGATCGATTCGGCCTGCAGCACAGCCTTGCTCTGCGGCTGCGTCAGGTTGTCGCTGAGGTACTCGCGGAACGTGACGACAGCCTTTTCCGTCGTGTTCAACGGAATACGCTGCAGCTCACCGCGCAGCAGATCGTCCTTGTCCGTGGTGTCGATCGCGATCGTGAACTGCTGGTCGAGGTCACCCTTGTTGCCGGCCGGCGCCACCTCGATGTTGCAGCTCTCCACGTCCACCATGCCAGCCTCCGTCACCACCTGGCCGGGCCTGGGCTGACGCCAGAACCGGTAGATGCGCGTCATGGCGCTGTGGCTGAGCTCCACCACTTCCAAGCGGGCGATGCCCTGCGGGCTGCTGGCCAGGAAGACGCGCAGCCGCTGTTCCAGGTCGAGGCTCATCAGAAGTCCCAGACGAGTGTGTCTTTGTTGGCAAATATGGCGAGGCGGTCCAGCAAGTTGTCCATGCTGTCGCCGTACTCGCCGAACAGGTCCATGAGCGCGCCGGCCTCGGCGTCCGACAGGTCGTACACCTTGCTCTCGGCGCGCACCACGAAAGACACCTGCGTGATTTGGCCGTTGATGCGCACAGCACCATAGGAGCCCGGCACCATGGTGCAATCGTGCGGCTCCAGGCCCATGCCGCTGTCGATCTGCATCTCGAAGGTCAGCGCGCCCTTCTTGATGATCCGGAGGTAGAAGATGTTCCAGATCTGGAAGCGCTCGGGTCGCATGTTCATGCTGACCCGGAACTCCTGATAGCCGCGGTCCCACTCCAGCGCCTGCCGGGGCGCGCCACCGGCTACGTCGGTCGCGCGCACGCCACCGGCGGCACCGATGCCATAGCCCTGGATCAAGGGCTTGAGCAGCGCGGGAAGGACGGGAATGCTCATTGACGCTGCATCCTGTAGTTACGCTTCAAGCTCTTGGAAAGCCGCGAGTTCGGGTCGTCGAGGGCGGATGCGACCTCATCCAGCGTCAGCGTGGGGCCTTGCGGCGTCTCTTCGTAGCGCGCGGAGTCAACCCGTCCGCGCGTGTTGTTGACCACGTTCAGCGGCTTGGTGGCGCCACCGCCACCGGTGCCGAAGCCCATCGCCACAGCAGGGATGACCGTGCCGGCTTGTGAACCCATCATCAGATAGTCGCGGCCGTCCATCCGCAGCATTTCGGTGCCTCGCTCGTTGACTTCGTAGAGCCCGCCAGGTGCAGCGGGCCCGCCGTGGGCACGAGCGCCGGTAGAAGTGAACGAACCACCGATGGCCTTCACGAGCGCGCCGAACCAGCCGCTGTCGCCGCTGGCGCCGCCACCCGATTCGCCGAACAGGTGCTTCATAAGCTGCGCCGCCGCCGCGTTGGCGGCCATCCGGCGCACCGTGTCGAGGAAGGACTGGCCGACTTTCTTGAAGCCGCCGTCGGCGATGTTGTACAGGCCATCACCGAGGGCTTGCTGCATGTTCTTCAGGCCCTCGTCCCAGAACTTCTGCGTCTCGATCTCCGCCTCGCGCACCGCCTTGTCCGACAGGATGAGCTTGCGCTCCTCCAGCAGGCGGATCTGCTCGCGCAGCAGATCGACCTCCTTCTCCGACATGCCCAGCATGTCCGCCAGGTTGATCTTCTCTTCGCGGATGGCGATGGCGCTGCCCAGGCGGGCCTTCTCCAGCGCGGCCCGCGCCTCGGCGCTCAGGCCGAGTATGTCCACCTCTTCGGCCATGGCCTTGTTCTGCTCGCGCATCGAGTCCGTCTCTTCGAGCCCGGCGTTGATGCGCTGCTGCCGCAGGTCGAGCAGGAGCTTCTGGAACTCGGATTCCTGCTCGGCCGCTTCCTTGGCCAGCTTCATCGCATCGATCTGCTTGGCGTACACCTCGAGCTGCTCGCGCTGGCCTGGCAGCAAGCCCTTGATGCGGCCCGCCTGGATGTCGGCCAGCAGCTGCTCGTGGCGGGTCAGGTCCTTGGTCTTTTCGATCTCGCGCTGCAGGTTGTCGAGCATGCGCTCGAAATCGCTTTGACCACGCCTCCGATCAGGACTGCCCCCTGCACCCCCACCACCGCCGCCACCATTCCCGCCGACCTTGGCATCCCCCCTCGGGGTCAGCGCAGCGATGCGGCCGTCCTGATAGCCGTCAACCAAGCTCAATGCCTGCTCACGCTGCATGCGCTTCCAGTACTCGCGCGCGCCCATCGCTTCCTGCATGAGCTTCTGGGCCTGCTCGCGCTGCGCTGCGCCAGTGCTCGGATCGTTGAGCAGGTTTCGGGCGAACTCGACGTCGCGATTCGCCGCGCGGATGTTGCTGCCAGCCAGTCGGTCGCCCTTCTCGCGGCCCTGGTAGCCGAACTCGGACAGCGCCAAGTCCCCGATGATGCGGCCGCGCGCCGAGCTGTTGAGGAACGCCATCACATCAGCAGCAGCCCCAATGGCCTTCGCAGATACATCGGCCAACCAGCCGGTGAAAGTCTGGAAAGCCGCCCGGGTCTCTTCGGACGCGAGCGTCCTATTGAGCGTCTTTACGCTCTCGTGCATCTTCTCCATGCTGCCGCTGTCGCCCGTCAGCAGGCTGCTGATTGTGTTCTGCAGGGCCTCCAGTTCGCCCTTGAAATCGTCCCGTGCCGCTTTCCCCGCGCCCCCGTAGGACGATTCCAAAGCCTTGAGGATGATGCCTTGTGCCTCGGCCGTGCGACCCGTGGCCTCTAGCCGCTCCGCCAGCTTCTTTTGATCATCGGTGAACCTGAAGCCTTGCTTGCTCAAGGCCGTGAGCCCCTTGCTGGGAACGTCCAAAGCTTTGCCAATGGTCTCTGCGGACTGGCTCAGGTCCATGCCCATGCGCGCGGCCATATCGATGGCAGCCTGCATGGCCTGCGGAAACTGCTCGCCCACCACACCGGTGTAGCTGAGCAGTCGGGTTTGCGCCTGGTTGATCGCTCCTTCGCTGAAAGTACTGCTCTGCGCCAGAGCAGCGGCCATCTCGTTCAGCTTCTGCTGCGACCATCCAGCCGCCTCGCCCGTCGAGCGCAGCACGGCGGCCAGTTGCGACTGCTCGCGACTGGCGTCGGCCGTCTCGCGCGTGAACTTCATGATGACGGCGCCGAGCGAGATTCCACCGAAGGCACCGGCAATCGTGCTACCGATGTTCTTGAACGCACCCTCGATTGCCCTTGCCCTCTCCTTCATCGCGCGCTCGATCTCGCGGCCCTTCCGATCGGCCGTACGCGCGGCACGGTCCATGCCCTGCTCGAAGCCGCCGATCTTCGCGATGAGGTCCAGCGTCAGGACGCCAAGCGAACGGGTTGCCATGATGTCATCCTTCCAAGGGGGTGCCGTCGAGGAACGTGCCGCCAGGCGCGCCAGCACTGCCCCCCTCGACCTGGTCGTCTTCAAACATTGCGTCGACCAGGCGGTGGATCGCTTCGGTCAGCTGGTGATTGCTCTCGGTCTGCGCGCGCATCGCGGCGATGAGCGCCACCATCGCCGTCGCGCTGTCCGAGGAGCTCGAGGATTCGTTCATGGGCCACCTTGCTCCATTTGTTGATCCATGCGCGACGCGCCGCGCACCCGCCGCAGGGCTTCATCGCCATGACTCCATTGCCTTGGCGAGCGCCTGCCCTTCGTCGATCGCGCGCTGCGGAAGGAAGTGCTCCAGGTCAAGCCGGCCTCCCTGGGACTGATGCACCGTGAATGCAATCAGTGCGGCCGCCTCCTCGAGACGCGTCCCGAGGTTCAGGGAACCGTGCAGACGTCTGTACGCCAGCCACTCCTCAAACTCCCTCTTGCTGATGCGTTCTTTCGCTTCGGCGACGGTCCTGCCGCCGACACCAGCCAGCACTAGTTCGTGCCAGACGGTGTCGGCGGCGGTGAGTTTTTTGCGGTGTTGACTCTGTTGATCACGTCGATCAGCACGTAGGCCAGGCCCGGATCGAGCTGGTAGGCATCGTCATACGTGAACTGCTCGCGCGCTTCAGGCCCCAGCAGAACGGACTGACTGATGAGCCAGGCCGAGCGGCTGCGGTCGTCGAGCGACGAGAAGAGCCGATCCACGGCTCCGAACGACTGCCGGCGCACGTGCACTGCGAATTTCTCGGTGACCGTCTCGCCATCCTCCGTCTTGTGCGTCCACTCCACTTCCTCGCGCACCGGCGCCGGATCCACGAAAGCGCCAGCCTGGCGCAGTTGCTCGAGGTTCATGGTGCGATCACCTTCGGAATCCAGAAGCCACGGCCCGACCGCTGGATGGTGGCAGCCGTGGTCACGGTGGTGTTGGCCTGGAAGTCGAAGGGGAAGTCGGCGACGTAGCCCTCGAAGGTGAACCAGGTGCGCGTGCTCGGCAGCACGAAATCGTCGCCGCCCGAGCTGACGGTCGGAACAATGTCCTTGCCATCCGACCAGCCGATCGCCCACTTCAGCGGCGTCTCGTCGCCGCCCTCGGCCAAGTCGCTCAGCCGCAGGTGGCTGACGTTGCGGGGATCCGCACGGATCGTCAGCGTGGCCTGGCCGGGTGCGCGCAGGCCGCGCAGGAAGCGCTGGGCCTCGGTCTCGTCCAGGCAGGTGTCATCGATCTGCGCCGCCGGCGCGCCGCCGGGGTTGAAGGCGGTGGCGCACTCCACCTCCAGCACCTCGAAGGGTGCGCCCGCCGAGGGTGGCGGGAAGATCGGCGCCAGGACGTACACCTGGGTGCCTTGGGTCAACATGCTCATGATGAGTCCTTTCGGGCAATAAAAAACCGCCTCGACGGGCGGCAACGGTTGAAGAAACGGGGCATCAGCGCGGCACGAGCCAGTCGCAGTCGAAGCTCACGCGGTAGCTCCGGGTCGTCAGATCGCGGCTGGTGCCGCGCCAGGCGGTGATGTAGCAATCGAGCTCGATGGCCTGGCGCAGGGCTTCGGCGACTGCCTCTGCGTCCGCCGCCGTCTTGGCATACACGTCCAGCTGCAGCGCGACGCCATCGGTGTCGGGCCGGCCGGCCAGGAAGTTGTCCGGGCTGCCGCCGACCACCTGGAACACCGCGTAGGGATACACGCGCGGCTGGTCGTCGTTCTCACCGAACGGGTAGAAGCGCGGCTCCGGGCTGCCGAGCAGCGCCAGGACCTGGGCGGACTGCTTGGCGACCAGGTAGATCGGCGCCATCACGGATCGGCCCCCAGCTTCTCCAGCTGCCGGCTCAGCGCATTACCGAAGGTCGCGATCGCGGCGGTCATGTTCTGCTCCATCGCGGGCCGCAGGAATGGCTGCGCGGCCATCTCCTCGGTGCCGAGCTCGAGCAGATGCCAGTGCGGCGTGTTGCCCTTCGCGCCGGTGTCCGGGTTGCCCTTCGGGATCCGGCCGCGCTCGGTGACCACGCCCACGCTGACCATCAGGTCGCCCGTTGCGCGGAAGTAGCGCGAGCGGAAGCGCTGGACCACGTTCTGCGCGATCTGGCGTCCGGTCTCGCGATCGTCCACCCGCAGAGCATTGGCCTTGGCCGCCTTCGTGATGACGCGAGCGGCCTTGCCGAGCGCGCTGCGGCCGGGCTTCTTGCGCAGGTCGGCCGGCAGCTTGCGCATGCGTTCGATCGCCCGGTCCATACCCGTGAGCTTGAATTCAACCATCGTTGACCCCTTCGGAGACGGGCAGCGTGAGGTACTCGCGACCGCTGACCTTGTCGGGCAGCACGCCCTCGATGTTGTAGATCTGGCCGCGGTGGACGATGCGCATGGAGCGATCGACCCCATTGCGGTAGCGGATGACGATGCGGGCCGACACCCTCGACTGCTCGGCGCCGGCGGCGAGGAACTCGCGCACGCTCAGCGGCTCGATGCTCGCCCAGATCTGCGCGACCTCGGCCCAGGCCATGATGACCGCACCCGTGGTCGCGTCGCGCGTGGACAGACGGCCCTGCAGGCTGACCAGGTGCCGGAGTTTTCCGCCTTCCATCACACCCCCAGGCCGACGCGATAGGGCCACAGCAGCGACTTCGCGCCCTGCGGCAGTTCCTGCAGCACCGAGGCCACATCCTCGCGATGCTCGAACAGGTGGCCGAGCGTGAGCTGGATGCCTGCGGCGATGCTCGGGTTGATCACGATGCCCGCGCCAGCGCGACGCGCGGCGGCCAGGGCGTCGACGTAGGCCTGCTGCGCCTGCTCGACCAGCACGCAGCGCGTCTGCGCGTCGGCGGCATTCTGGGCGGCCTCGATCGCCAGCGTGCGCGCGGCGGCGGCGGCATCCAGTGCGGCCGGGATGGCCGCCAGCGCAGCCACCAGCGCGTCCTGGTCGACGACGACCAGGCGGTTTAGGAACTGCTGCGCAGCGTCCTCTGCCGCGGCGAGGTACGGCTGGATCTGTTCGGCCGGGTAGTCCGCCTCCACCCGCAGGTGACGCCGGGCGACCGCGATGTCGATCAAGGGCATAGCGCCTTCTCCAGGGTGGCGCGCGGGAACATGTCCAGCGCGGATTCACGGGATGCATTGACCACGTCGATGCCCTGCAGGCGGTGCAGGATGGCGCGGAACTGCGCTGGCCAGTTCGCGACCCCGGCGGCATCGCCCAGGCCCTGGGGATGGCTTCCGTGCCAATGCGTGCGTCCACCGGTGTGCTGGCAGTCGAAACCGAGCATCACGATGCGCCGTACGCCCCAGTACGCAGCCTGCGCGACCAGCATCGCGCCACTGTTGGTCTGGCCCTTCGGCAGCCAGGCGCGCTCGGCCCGCACGCCGGCGACGTTCTGCGGCGAGACAAGCGCGCCGCCGAAGACCGCCCTGGCCTCGGCGAGATGGACCTTCCACCAGTCCCGGTCGAGCGCGTAGAGCACGTCGGCCCAAGGGCACGCCCGGAACGTGGTGTTGGTCACAAGGACGCCGCGCCCCTCAGCTTCGGCGCGCCACGCGCGCGCGGCTTCGCAGTCGTCCGCGGTGAGGCTGGGGCCGCTGGCGATGCAGACGACTTCGCGCCAGCGGCGGTGGAAGGGTTTGCGGCGGTGGGCCCCTGCGCCACGAAGCGCACGAGGCGCGCCTTGCGCAGGGCCTCCGCATGCTGGTCGGACACCTCGAACCGATCGCCACGCTTGCGCGCACCGCCGTGCTCGAAAGAGAAGATTGCTTCGACTTCCATTGCGTTCTCCTGTGCGGGCCGGCCCGGGAGCCGGCCCGCGGTTCATCAGACGCTCGAGGGCGGCGTCGACGGCGGCACGGACGAGGTAATGGGCGCGACACCGTCGAAGTCGCCCTTGACGAAGGCCGAGGGGCGGTACACGGTCAGGCCCAGGCGCTCCTCGCAGCGGATGGTCGCCATGTTCTTGATGAAGTTGTCGCGGTCTTCCAGCGACACCTGCACGTTCACGTCCTCGCGGTCCCAGCCCTGCACGGCCAGGCCGCCGCCGAAGGCGCCGACCAGGAAGTCGCCGGCGTCCATGGCCTGGGTGGGCACCACGTTGCGGCCCCACAGGCCCGGCAGGTTCTGCGTGCGCGGGTTGGCGAACAGGTAGGCGTTGTCGCCGGTCTTCGTGAGCTCGATCGCGGCCCAGTCCAGCGGGCTGATCACGATGCCGTCGGCCCAGTACTCGGCCAGCTCGACCTGCAGCAGCGCCAGGCGCAGCCGGTCGATGCGGGTCTCGGCCTGCACCAGCACACCCGGGTTCGCGTAGTCCACGGCCTGCGTGTAGATGCCGTTCAGGTTCAGGCCAACGCCCGAGCCTTTCAGCAGCTGCCCCTCCTCGACCAGCTTCAGGCCGTAGCGCAGGCGGCCGTCGACGTAGCTCTGCAGCATCGGCACATCGGCCAGCACCTGCTTGGAGGCGTGGATCCAGTGCGCGATCGTCACGATCGGTGCCGAGTCGGCCTCGAAGGTGATGTCGGACTGCGGCTTGCCGGTGCTGGGGTTTTCCGCCACCGGCGCGGCGTTGTTGGTGAAGACCAGCTCGCGCGCGTACTCGATGCTGTTGGAGCTGGTGCGGCCCCAGTTGATCAGGTCGCGCACGGTCAGCCGGCGCAGGCCAGGAGCGACGATGCCAGGCACGCGGTCGGGCAGGATCAGGTCGCCAGCGGACGCACCGCCCGAGCCGATGGCCGCCTTGACCGGCGCGCGGAAAGTGCCGCGCGGGTTGGACGCGAACGCCTTGAAGTCCTCGTTCTCGGTGAGCTGCTCGCCCATGGATTGCGGGCCCACGGGATCGCCGCCGCCGTGCTGCAGCTTCGCCAGCAGCTGCTCGGCCGAGGCCAGGCGCGCCTGCTGCTCGCCCTGCTGGGTCAGCAGCTTGTCCACGCTGGCGCGGGTTTCCTCGCTCAGCTTGGCGTGCGCCTTGATCTCCTTCTCGGCCTGCTCGGCGTAGCCCTTGATCTTGTCGCCGATTTCCTTCAGGTCGGCCTGGACCTTTTTGTACTCGGCCTCGACGCTTTCCACGGTGCCGGCCATGCCGAGCATGGCCAGGCCCGCGAGCACGTCGGCATGCGCCATGACGATGGCGCGCACGTCGACGCCGGCGGCCTGGGCCGCGATGGAGCCGACGGCCAGCATGGCGACGACGGCGAGAGTGATGAAACGGGAAGTCTTCATGGGAGTCCTATGAGAAGTGGATGGATGGAGGCAAGAGAACGTGAACCAGCCCTAGCGGCCGGGCAGCAGAGACGCGAGCGATGCCGAGAGGGCAGCGGCCTGACCTGTTGCGACCAGCGGGGCACGGCTCCCGCGTCCGGTGGGATCGCCCTCACCGCCGCCAGCCGGATCGCCCAGGCTGGACTTGAATTCGGAGATGAGGCGCATGGCCTCGGTCTTCGGGATGCCGGTCGCGCGCAGGGCGGCCTCGATGCGGCGCACCGCAGCGGCGCTGGCCTTGGCCTCGCCCTTGCCGACCTGGTCGGAGGCGAGCAGTTCGTCGGCGAAGCCCTGCTCCACGGCCGCGCTGCCGCCGATCCAGGACTCGGCGTCCATGAGCTTGCTCACGGCCTTGACGTCCTGGCCGGTGCGCGCGACGTAGATGTCGGCCATCGCGGCGTCGAAGGGCTCGAGCCAGTCGGCGATCTCGCGGAAGTCGTTGCGATTGCCCGCCGCAATGACCCACGCGTTATGGATCATCAGGAAGCCGGCCCGCGCGATCTGCACCGTGTCGCCGGCCATGGCGACGACGGAGGCGGCCGACGCGGCCAGGCCCAGCACCTTCACGGTGACCTCGCCCTTGTGCTCGCGCAGAAGGTTGTAGATGGCCAGGCCCTCGAACATGTCGCCGCCCGGCGAGTTGACGTTCACGGTGACGGGGCCCGCGCCCATGTGGCGCAGCGCGCCAGCGACCCGCTTGGCCGTCACGCCCTCGCCCGACCAGTAGTCATAGCCGATCACGTCGTACACGCTGATGCTGCGGTCTTCGTCGTCGCCTGCGGCGGCGCGCAGCTCGCGGTTCCAGCGGTCGAGGGCGCGCGGCAGGATCTCGCTGCGCACGGTGGCGCTCGGGCGGCCTTCGGGGGCGCCCGGCAGGGTCTTCAAGCTCATGGATCAGCCTTTCTGCGGCTCGTCGTCGAATCCCAGGAACGCACGCAGCGCAGCCCGGGTCTGTTGGGAATCGGTGGACTGGCCCAGGCCGTCTAGGGTGGTCATGGCCGACTGCACAGTCAGCACCGCGGCGTTGCCGCCCATCGGCTCCCGGTCCTCCAGGACCCGGACTTCGTCGCGGGTCAGGATCCCGTTGTTGACCATGACCGCATAGAAGGCCCCGCGCGCGGTGCTGTCGGCGCGCAGCAGGCCCTCGACCGAGTAGCGCGCGTAGTAGCGCACGCGATCGGCCGGGCTCATCAGGTCCTTGCGGATCGATTGCTCGATGCGCTTGAGCCACGGGCCGAGCGTGAAGGTCAGGAAGCCGATCATCTGCTGCTCGATGCCGGTGCCCCAGCTGCTGGACTTCTCCGTGTGGCCGACCATCCAGGGCGGCACGCGGAACCAGCGGCAGATCTCCTCGACCGAGAAGCCGCGGGACTCCAGGAGCTGCACCTCTTCGGCGTTCATCCCGACATTCCCGATCTCGGTGCCCCCTTCCAGGAGCGGCACCTCGCCCTTGCGGACACTTTCCGCCAGGTTGGCCTTGAAGTCCGCGCGCTGCTTGGGGGTGAGGAAGTTGGCGATCTTGTAGTACAGCGTCTGGATCCGGCCCGTGCGAAACGCGTTGTTGGCCGCCGCGTCCGCCGCCAGCGCGTTACCGAAGACGCTGGCGCCGTACTGGACCACCGACACGCCGTCCTGGCCGTCGAGCGAGAAGCCCGGCACCTTCCAGATGCGGGAATCGGGAATCACGCGCCGGCGCCCGTTCTCATCGGTGTAGCGCCACTCACGACCACCGTTCGCCGTCCGGCCTTCGTGCAGGCGGGGCGGATAGAGAAACTCCAGCCCGACCAGGCGCCCGCCGACCATCAACATTTCGGCACGGGCCTTGCCCCGCAGGAGCATCGCCGCGACCACCGATTCCCAGAACACCGATGCCGTGGAATCCGCGTTGGGCTGCTCATGGATGATCCAGTGCAGCGGATGCTGGGGAGCCACGCGCCGGCCATTGCTGGTGCGCTCGTAGACCGACAAGGGCAGCGTCGCGATGGTCTCCGAGATCAGCCGCACGCACGACCAGACCGCGGAGAGCTGCAGCATCGTTCGATGGTTGACCGGCACACCCGCGGCGTCACCGACACCGATGAGGGCCGCCATGCCCTGTGCGTCGCTGATGCTCACCGGCACGCCGGCCATGAGGCGCACCGCCGCGCTCAGCCGCGCGACGAACCGCTGATTGGATTGTTTCGTCATCGATTCATCACGACTGGGTTTGACAGGAAGCCCGCAAGGTCGGGTTCGCCATCGCTATGCACACAGCGGCTCAGGGCCATCACCAGGGCGACGACGCAGTCGATCCGCCCCTTGAGCTGGCTCTTCTTCTTGTCCGGCCTGAAATTGCCGTTCGTGTCGAACAGCAACGCCACATTCATGGCGCAGTAGCGCAGCACCGGGTTGCCGCCGTGCCGCAGCTGCTTGCCATAGACCAGCGCCTCGAGGCACTGCGATCCCGGGTACATGCCGCCGGTGTTCTGCGGGATCTCCACCAGCGGCACACCGGCGGCCAGCATTTCGTTGCACAGCTGCTGCGCATTCCAGCGGTCGAAGCCGATGTCCACGACATCGAAGTCCTGCAGGGACTGCTGCACGACCTGGCGCACCGGGCCGTAGTCCGTCACGTCGCCGGGCGTCGGCGAGAGCCACCCCTCCGTGGCCCAGCGCTTGTACGGCGCGGCGTCGTCGTGCTCCTGCGCGTCGACCTTCCCCTGCGGACACCAGGTCCACACCAGCACGTACCAAGGATCGCCCGGCTCCTCCGGCGGGAACACCAGAACGTAGGAAGTCAGGTCTCGCGTGCTCGCTAGGTCCAGGCCGCCGAAGCAACGCCGCCCGCGCAGCATGGCCGGATTGAACTTCGCGCCGCCGGCATCCCACACGTCGGCCTGGAACCACCCGTCCGCACTGTTGCACCAGACATTCAAGTCCTTGGTCAGGAAGTTGACCATCGCACCCGGCAGCGCAGCCGCCTTGCGAGCCATGCCGCGCATGTACTCGATCGTCTTGGACCTGCCGAGACCGGGGTTCGCCTTCACCCAATTTCGTTCGTCGAATGGGTCGTCTCCCGGGTCGAGGGTGTAGACGTACCCGAAGAACGAATCGTCCTGGCGTTTGCCTTCGAGCACCGAGATCAGATAGCCGCGCACCTCGGTGCAGATGCCATCGAGGATGAATCCGGCGGTAGTGATCGCAGAAAGCAACGGCTGCGACCGGGCCCCGAAGGCGGATTCCATGACGTCCCAGACATCCCGGCTCTTCGCTGCATGCAGTTCGTCGTACAGCACTGCCGACGGATTGCGCCCGTCCTGGTTCTCCGCGTTCGACGGCAGCGGCTCGAAGACGCTGCCGTCCATTTCGATCTTTTCCTGGTTCAAGCCGGCGAACAGGCGCAGCGAACGCGCCATGCCAGCCGATCGCCGGATCCATCTCTTGATGTTGTCGAAGGCCGGCTTGAACACGGTCATGGCCTGCGCGCGCGTGGTCGCCATCGCGTAGACCTCGGCGCCGACCTCCCCATCCATCATGAACAGGTAGGCCCCCTGCGGCCCCTTCCACGTGCTCTTTCCGTTCTTGCGAGCCACCTCCTCGTAGCTTCGCGTGAAACGTCGCAGGCCGGTCGCCTTCATGCGCCAGCCATACAGCACGGCGGTCCAGAACTTCTGCCACGGATCCAGCAGGATGGGCTTGCCGGCCAGCGGCCCCTTGATGTGGACGAAGAACCGCTCGATGAACTGGATCACATGCCACGCATGCGCCGGGGAGAACACCAGGCCGCGCCGGGCACCCTCGCGCAGGTCCTCGTAGTGGCGACGCACCGCCGCATACACCAGCCGGCCAGTCAGGATCTCCCCGCGCAGGACGGGCAGGCCGTAGCTCTCATCCCACTCCTGCAGCGTCGCTGGCGTCAGTGCCGCGACGCGTGCGCGGGTGAGGACATGCCGTGGTTTACGAGATCGGCGAACAGGTCGTCCTGCTTGGCTTGCTCCCCCGTGTCCTTTCGCACGCGTGCCAGCGAGGGAATCGTCAAGCACGCCTTCGGAAGCCATTGGCCCAACTCCATCTTCAGGCGTTTCTCGTCCTCCGCCCACGGCGTCGGGGTCGCCCAACCAGTCTTCGAGATCTGCACGCGGCCGTCGACCTCGCACCGCTCGCAGGCCTTGATCCAGTCGGCGAACGTGCGCACGATGATCGCGATCGGCATGCCGGCGGTCAGGTGCTCGATGCCAGCCTGGCGCAGCGTGTCGCAGATGTGGGCGTAGAGCACGCGCTCATCCGCCGTCAGGTCCAGCATGGGCGGTGGATCCGGCGAGATCAGCTCGCCGCGGGACGCAACTCGGGCTTCGCCGACAGCCGGAAGCGCCGTGGTGAAGCTCGGTTTCTCCTGCATGACCTTCTCTCTGAAACCCCCAGGGGGTAGTTTTCTCTTCCCATAAATTGGAAGCTGGCGGCTCGGTTTCCGCCGGGGCATCCTGAACTTTTGCCCCCTCCCCCGACACATTTCTCCCGGGCAATTCGAGGCATCCGCCTCATCGGGCGAGCCGCGCCCGCCGACGGCCGCGCAACGCCTCGCCGAGGCTCTTCTCGCGGTGGCAGTCATCGCACAGGCCTTGCTCGTTCGTCGCGTCGTCGGCGCCACCCTCCTCGAGCGGGGTCACATGGTCGCGCTGCGTCGCCAACACCACGAGGCCGAGCTCGCGGCAGCGCGCGCAGAGAGGATCTCGCGCAAAGAGCGCAGCGCGCATGGCCTGGAGACGCCGGCCGGTGATCCGCTTCGTGGCCTCGGGCTTTTTCGCCCACGGATCACGCGGGTGATCGGCACAACGGCCACGCGCGACCGCGAGCTTGCGGCAACCGGGAAATGTGCAGGGACGTGGGGCCGCTATGGGCATGAGACTCACACGAAAAAGCCCTCCATGTCGGAGGGCTCTCATCTGAGTTTTCTCGGCGTGTCACCGCCTCCGTTCATGGATGGGCGACCCTGGTTATGCCTGCGCTCAGTCGTTAGCGCGATTCTAGTTCAATTGTGAGTCGGCATGTCAAGCACCGCGATTGAGAAGCATCTGTCGACCATCACGCAGCAACAGCGCCAAGCCCTCCATCGTCGTGCCAATTGCCTGGCATGCGCGACGCGGGCTCACCGGACGAACATACGCCCAGTTCACAGCAGACCTGTGCGGAACAGGCAGCGCCGCAACCGCCTTTGCAATGCGCATCGCATCAATTCGATCCACCGCCACCGACGAATAGACGACGTCTCCCCGCGCACGCAGTGAAGGAGGAACCAATCGAAACATCGGGGATGAGCAATAAGAAGCCGACCCGTTACACCACAGAGCCCAATTGCGCAGGCGTTCATCAATCTGCCTCTGATGCGACTCGACACGATGAAAATCCACAGCGTTTCCTCTCATGCCGTTACGGCGCCCACGTTGCTGTTGACGGCCGCTCGCACGCGAGCCTCGTATTCGCGGAATGGCTCACCGCGGCCACGCTGGAACGCAGCCTCATCCCATCGACCCAAACCCATCCGATCCCCCGTCGCCTCGATCGTGCTGCGGGACTCATCCCAAGGTCGAGTCGGCATTGCCGGACCCGCGGCGATCTTCGCCGCGTCCTGCAGCTGCCGCACCACGATAGCGAGCAGGTACGCCATGCCCTTGCCCTTGTCGGCCGCCGTCTTCGCCGCCGCCTCGAACTGACCGATCGTGACGCCCTTGCCAAGCAGCTCGAGCAGTTCGGGATGCGACGGGTTGACATCGGCGACACCGGCCGCCCGAATCAGCCTGCAGACCTCCCCGGCCGGCGTCGGGGCCAGCTGTCCGGTCGGGTTTTCGTCGGTGGTCACGCGTCCCCCCACCGAAGGGGGGGATGGGGGGGATTCTTTATCTACTCTTATCTTCTCTTCTCTGGTCACGCTTTTGTCGCGCTCTAAGCGTGACATATCCCGTGACTCTTGCGTGACGCGGGCGCGCTTTGTCTTGGCCACTCGCTCCTTCTGCTTTCTATTGGAGGACAAGGCCCTTGATTTCGCGGTTTCGCCGTTGTGATTCTCGAAGTTTGGAAACGTGATGCCGTCCTCCGTGACCTCCAACCATCCAACCTGCACCATCGCTTCAGCGAACCCGTCACGCTGCACCTTCCGATTTATCCACGCCGTTGTCACGCCACGAGCGTGACCATCGCGTGACTGACTATCAGCCCACGACCACAGGCATTGCAGGCGTCCAACGACCGAAAACTCATCGACACCCAGACGCGCGGCGATACCGATGACGGCGGGATCCTCCGCCAAGTCGCTGCGCATCTTGATCCATGTAGCCGCCATCAGCTCGCCCCCAGTCCCGCGAACGGACTGCTGTAGTCGCGCCACAGGCGCCCCGTTCGGATACGCAGCGCATGGCCCTCGAACAGCCCATACTGCGCATCAATCTCCGCGTTGCTGGCCTCGCTTTCCCGGATGGCCCGGACGTCGTCTTCGGTCAGCGTCGAGCGCTTGCGCATCGCCAGCGCCGTCATGCGACGGTGCCGCTCGGATTTCGGCTCACCGCGCGTGCGCGAGGCAGGCACGCGCATCTCCAGGTGGTCCGGGTGGACGCACAGCGGATTGCCGCAGCCCGCGCACACATCCAGCCCACGCTTTGGCGCCCGCTCGCGGGTGAGCATCCACACGAGGCGTCGCACATACCAGTGCCTTCCGCGGATACGCGTCACCGGATACCGCCCCTCGATGGCACGCCGGCGCCACTCCAGGCAGTGCTCCACCGCCTCGCAACGGGCCAGCAGGTCCGCCAGGCCAAATTCGGGATACCGCCCTGCCCCCGCTGAACTCATGGCCGCCTCGAGTCGGATTGCATCTGCGCAGGCTTGCCTGCCTGGTTGATGCCTGCCATCAGCGCGCGCACGGCCTGCCCGGCCGACACCATCTTCGCCAGCGCAGCATCGAAGCGGCGCAGTTCGTTGTCGCACACGCCATGGTCGGCGAGCGCCTGGCAGGCTTCAGAGATCGCGTTGGCCGCCTCAATCGACATGCCGGCAATCGCCTGCATCGCCTGGGGGCCGTCGAGATCGATCGCCGGCGGCAGCGGCACCACCAGCAGGCCAACACGCTTGTTTAGCTCCGTGACGAAGTCCAGCGCATGTGGCGATCCCACGTCGTGCGCCATCACCGACATCTCCGATGCATCCTCGGCGCCGAGCTTGAAGCCCTGCGCGCCGCGCAGCTCCTTTTCCATCGTCGAGGGGGATTTTCCCAGGCGAAGTGCGAGCGCGTCATTGCCGCCCGGGTAGTGGCGCGCGACACGGCGCGCGGCGTCAAGAAGATTCATGTTCGTCTATCCGTTCAGAGGCCCATTCCGCCGTAGCCGGCGGCGCAGCACCCACGCACACTGCGGGCATGGATCGAGGAGAAGAAAGCACCCGCCGCCCCGGCGCGCCCAACACCGCATACCTTCCCGCATGCGGCGAGGGTGGAGACACGAGGAGGGATAGGGACGCGCCGGATTGGTCGGCGGCGGGCTGGCAAACGAATGGCGCTCGCTCGCTTCCGGCTTACGATGGGAGCTTCCACACAACCATCACCGGAAGGAGCGAGCAAAATGGACCAAGACACGGCAATCGACACGGCGAACAAGCTCTTGTTTGCGCTCATCCAGCATCAGCCGAACTTTTGGCCCGCCGCCGGCCTGGCGTCAGCCGCAAACTACGCGAAGCACCTTGCGGCGGTTCGCCAGACACTGATCGACGAGTTGAAGAAGCAGCCGGAGTAGCCGCCAGGCACGCCTGGAAGACCCTTGCCACCTTGTTTCCGAACTTCACTGGATCGGTGAAGTTCGGTGCTTGCGCCCGCGCCCATTCGCGAGCCGCCTCGAATGCAAGTTCGGTCGGAACCTTCATCTCTGATCGGCCTCCCTATCGTCCTAAAGAAATGGCTCGCGGCCGAAATGTGATGCGCTCACACATTGGCGCCCTCCCGAGCTTGAAATGGCGGGTGTCCGCAGTCGATGGAGAATGGAAGTTCCACCCACCACTTACCACCGAAAGGGACCCCCATGAACCAGGCAGAACTGGAAGGCAACCTCGCAGCTCTGGACACCGCCGTCAGTCTGCTCTTTGCCCACATCCAGCATCGCGACGGCGTAGATCTTTGCGGCATCCTCAAAGCAGCAAAGCAGACCCTCGAAGAGTCGCCCACCTTCGCCCAGCAAGGCATGGATCGCGAGGGGCTCCTGAGCGGCTTCGACATGACTGCGCGCAACATGGAAAAACTCACCGCAGGCTTCCTGAAGAAGATTCAGGTCGCCGATACGCCCGGCGAATCGACAGACTGAGCGCGCTCGCGGGATCGGCCAGGGCAGCCTCCACAATCGACTCAGGACTTGCACACCCCGGCGGCGGCGCCTGCCGGCGAGTCGGCGCGGCCAGGCAGAACAAGGATCTGAGCCAGTCAAACATTGGCGCCCTCCCCGCTCGGCGCACAGCCGACGCTGCTGCGGGCGGAGGCCACACCGCGCGAGAATCGATGTTCCACCACTTCACCCAGCACGGGCGTTCCCATGAAAACCAACGAAGAACTCATCCGCAACCTCCGCGCCGACCTCGTGGCCACCAACAGCGCATTGGTTGCGCTGATGACCGTGCTGACACCGGAACAGCGAGCCCAGACCCTGAAGTCCTTTGCCGAACTCTCAGTGCTGAAAGAAGCGACGATCGAGCGACTGCCCACCGAAGACGCAAAGGAGACCGTCCGGCAGGTGCTCGTGGCCGAGAAGCGCCTGTACCAAGCGCTGCAGAGCGGACACAAGCTGCGCTCGATGAAGGACTCGGGCGCTGGCCAAGCCTGACGGCGGTCAGTGCCTTCAGCCCGCTTCGCAGCGGGGCGAGCAACGCATCACGCATTGGCGCCCTCCCCGGCAAGGACTGGGGTGGCACCCTCTTTCGCTGCAGCACCCGCCGAAGCAGCAGGCACATCAGTCGTCGCTGCACGCTCGGTGAAGTACCTCGCCAAGCGTTGGACGTGAAGAACACCTGGATTGGGGGTAACGCGCGTCGCGATCTTCTTGAGCGTGCTGTACGGCACACCCGATCCTTGGGCGACTTCAGTCCATGCCGGCTCCCGCAGATCAAGCTGCGAGAGCACAAAGGTCAGGAGGTCGACACCCATGGACGCAGATTAGACCGAATTCGGATCGATTGGTCAATCCGTATTCGGACCGAATGCTGAACCAAAATTGGTCTATGTCTATTGAGCAGACCCTGGCACGCAACTTGGATGCCTTGATGTCAACAAAGCCAGAGTTGAATTCACAACTCAAACTAAGCCGCATTTCCGGCGTAGGCCAGACCACAGTTGGCCGCATTCGACGCGCCGAGGGAGCAGCAACGATTGACAACGTCGAGAAGCTCGCCAAGGTCTTTCACCTGACGGTTGCGGAGTTGCTCGATCCAAATCTGCGCGTCGAGCGAGCTGCTGGCGACACCAAGGCCCGTGCATTTGCACTGGCTGCGGAGATACAAAGCGCGCACCTGAGCGATGCACAGCTCACGATCTTGGCCAACACGCTGGCCGCCATGAAAACAAAGTAACCCGATGAGCCGGCCCAGCCTTCCGGATGCAGCCCCGTCAGGCAAGGCGCTTGCCCCTCCGATCTTTTATCTGGCCGGCGTCGGCGCACTTCGTGAAGGCGACCACACTCACGACGCCTGGCATGCCCGGGTTGTGCATCCTGACCTGCCCTCGCACTCGTTGGGCATGATCGTCAAGGCGTTGCGCTCGCCGGTCACTCTGGCAGTCGAAGTAGCCTGCGGCCTGGCGGCCAAGGAACTCCGCCTCAACGTACCGCACTCCGGCCTGGTGATCGCGCACAGGGATCAGATCCCGGGCATCGACGATGAGCACATCGGCGAACGCGTGCTCCTGGCCGGCAGTCACTACCAGCGCCCCGACGCCCTGTTCGCCGAAGCGGTGGCGGATTCGCCCGCCGCCGAGGAACTGATCTGGTCGAAGGTCTGCGAAAGCCCCGTTGCCCGCCAAGGCGCCGCTTGGGATGAGCTCATCGCCAATCCAGACCGGCATTGCGAAAACGTGCTCTTCGATGGGTCTACATGGTGGCTCTTCGACCACGACCAGGCCTTGCCGCCAGCCGCCACATACGCCAGCAGCGAAAACGATGCAGAGGCTCGCAACCACGCCATCGCCTACAGCGCGAAGGAGAACCTGCTCGCGGCCGAACTCATGCGCCGCTACCGCGGTCAGTACGAGGTTATCCAGACCCACACAAAGAAGATGACGGATGCCGGCAAGCGGCTGCAGGCGCTGGCCCGCTTCTCGCGAGACTGGACACATCCTGACGCCGAAATCCGGGCTGTCCTGGAGCTCGTCGGGATAGTATTGGGCCTTATCCACCTGCGGCTTCCGGCGCTGGCCGAAAAGCTGCATCTGCGCCTGGGGCCCGGCACGCCGCCCGCTGACCTGTTCCATGGATCTTCTTCGCGTACAAAACCTAGCTGAGCCGGCCGTCAAGGCCGAATGCGCCCCCGTGTACTGGGAGCCTCTGCCCGGCAGCGGAGAACGGTTTTGCGCGATCGTCATCATCTGCCCCGACCAGAACAGCAGAACCCTGCTCGCTCCCACGGCGCACGTGGTGATCAGTGCCCGCCGTCTACGCACAATGCTTGGCGCCGAGCGTGGTGGTTCGGCGTACGGGATCCTGGCGGAGGCCGCCACCTTCATGACGCGGCGACTGCACGCGGGCGCCCACATCTCCGAGACTCAGCCGCCGTTCCGCAACTTTGCGCTCGGCCCCAGCCGTGCGGTGCGCGGGTTCACCCCCGAGCAAGTGGTCGACACGGCCGTACGGTTGTTCTCCGCCTTTGGCAATGTCGACGATGTACTCGAAGACGCGGTCGAGGTAGTCAACCACTCTACGGCCACCACTCGGGCCTTTCTAGAACGGGTACAGACGAGCTTTGCCCCCCATGGAGATGAGAAGCGCAAGCGATTTCTCAAGAGCGTGCCTACATCCGCCGGCGTGTTCACGCTCGACTATGCGTTCAATCAGCACTTGGTGCAGTTCGTCTCGGCCCCCCTGACGGAGCGCCAGGCGCTCAACATGCGCCGAGAGGCTGAGTCGAAGATCCTCGAGGGCCTGTCGGTGCAGAAGACCGTGATGCAGGGCCAAGGCGCCCTGCGCCTGATCATCAACACCACACCGCTGTATACCGGAGCCCTGTCCCAGGGAGCCAACAGCTTCGCGGAAAAAACCCTGAGCCACTACCATAGCCTGGCAAAGCTGTATCATCTTGATACCGCCGAAGCCTCCAGCCACGAGATCGCCGCCATCACCCTGGCGACGCTGGGGTAAGCAGCCAGGACCCTCTCGGAGAACAGCCATGACGACAGCCGCAAAACGAACCGCCGCCGCCAACGCCGCGCTCGTGCGCACCGCCAGCGGACGGTTCACGATGGCCCACAGCCTGGCTGATCCCGCGCTGAAGGATCAACTCGAAGCCTTTCGGCGGAAGAACGCCGATACGCCAGAGGCATCGAAGAAGTTCCTCCAGCATGTGGGGATCCTCAACAAGTCGGGAAATCTCTCTCGCAAGTTTGGCGGCTGACCGCTGACGGATGGCCTCCGCTCCGAGGTTTGCCGCGTACCAGCGACTTCCCGGCTTGGTGCTGGGCTTCCATGGATGCGAGAAGGAAACTGCTGAGCGACTGCTTCGCGGTGAAGTCAAGCACCTGAAGCAAAGCCAGAACAAATACGACTGGCTCGGCAACGGCATCTACTTCTGGGAGAACGACCCATTGAGGGCCTGGGAGTTCGCGCAGGAGCGCCATGCACTGGCCGAGGGCCAGCAAGGACGCATCGAGGAGCCATTCGTCATCGGCGCCGTGCTGGATCCTGGCTACTGCCTCAACCTGATGGACCGTCGCGCGCTGGCCGAACTCGCCGTTGCGCATGACGAACTGGTGTCCATGTACGCGAAGACCGGCAAGCCTCTGCCGCAGAACAGAGGCAGGGACTTCGGCGCGCGCTTTCTCGATCGTGCCGTGGTCGAAATGCTCCACGCCGTGCGCGCGGAGCTCGACGCCATGGGAGACGAACCGGTGCCACCCTTCGACTCGATGCGCTCCGCCTTCCCGGAAGGGGATTTCCTCTACGAAGGCTCCGGCTTCCAGGCGAAAAACCACATCCAGATCGCCATTCGCAACCCCGACTGCATCAAGGGCTACTTCAGGCCGATTCAAGACTAGACCGTTTTCGGTCTTGACGAACAATCCGAATTCGGTCCAAAATGCCTCCATCAACCCGATGGAGGCGCCATGTCAGCATTCCCAGCCGCAGCCGCGGCACCCACGCCCAGTCCGGGCGACCGCTCGCCGGCGGCGCGCAGGTTCAAGCTCTTCGACGCCGGCAAGACGCTAGCGATCGCGCTTCTTGCCGGCTGGCTTGGAGCAGCCGCCAGCGCAACGCCAGCAGCGTCAGGCAACGAAGGACGCGACCTTCTCGTGCCAGGACAAGGGCCGGAAGCCATCATCCCTGCCGATCGCATGCAGGGTGGCATTGAAGGCCGGCTTGGCCAGCGCACCAACGCCCGCCGGACCATCGCGCTGCGCCTCGACAACTTCGGCGTGCAGCACGCTGTCTTCCATGGCAAGCATGCCTCTCTTGATCGCCAGGTAGCGGCACTTGGACTGCAGGTGTTGCTCAGCCTTCACGGCGGGCTGCACCAGCAGCGAAACGGCTGCGCACGAAGCCAGCGCGAGGCCCGAGGCGACGACCAGCACCGGGTATCCGGCCACCGCGCCCAGCGCAGCGCCAGAGCCCCCGACAAGCTGAACGAAGTTCGCAGCGAAGTCGATGTGCCTGTAGAAGCGCTCGCAGGCCAGGTTAAACCAGTAGCCGTAGTGCATGTCGAAGATGACGTCATCACGCATGGTCGTTCTTTCGCGCCGCCACTGCGGCAAATGCTCAACCCGGTTTGGTGGGCACGGGCTGAGGCTGAGGTGGAGAGGGCCGATACGGCGGCACTTGTGTTTGCCGATCGGTCACGGATAGCGCAGCCAGTTTCATGGGTTCCCTCCAACGGCGTGGATGTGTGTGTTGAGAAGCCGCATCGTAGCCAATGGACGGGAACCCGCCAACTCGACGGGAGCGCCGCATGAGCCGCGCACAGCCACTGCGCGATGACACCCGCGCGCCCGCGCACCTGCCCACGGCCGAGATCTGGATCAAGCAGTGCGGCTCGCGCCGCTCGGCGCGCTACCGCCGGGTGGACGGCGACCAGATCGGCTGGAGGCCGCTGCTGATGTCCACGGCCACGAAGGCCCTGCGCAGCGGCCTGCTGACGATCGGCACGCGCACCTTCGCGGTCGTTGTTCCACGCGAAACGCAGCCCGAGCATCCGGCCGCCGCCGGCTTCGCCGAGCAGGCGCGTGCGCTCAACGCCACGATCGATTCGCTGAATGCGGCGGCGCGAGGTGCGGCATGAGCACGGTGCAGAAATGGGAAGCCTGCGGCAATCTCGTCCGCACGGCGCGGAATGCTGACGGGTCCGGCGGCTTCCTCGTCGCGGAATGCCCGGTGAACACAGGGTATGCATCCGAGCATGCCCACCTGATCGCCGCTGCACCGTCGCTACGCATGGTCCTCGCGCGGCTGCTGGACGTGTGCGTGCGCATGGAGGCGGAGAACGAAGCAACCCGCCCCACCGAGGACGAGTACCAGGAAGCGATCACCGCCGGCCGGGCCGCACTGGTCAGCGCCACCGGCCACACAACCACATCCCCATCACCCCTCACTGCTTCCGGCTGGACTGCCCAGGAGGACGAGGACTTCCGCGCGCTCGCCGAGCGCCAACGCACCCAGAAGCAGGCCGACGAGGCCGCATGGAGGCTCTGATGTACATCCGATCCGAGGAGCTGCGCGACACCAGCCGCCAGCTCGCCAATCTCGCGCTGCGCCTCGCAGAGGCCGCAGCCACCACTGGCTCGGCGATCGCGCACGCGCGCACCGCCGTCCAGCAGCCGACCATCGGCCAGGCCTGGGCGGGCCAGGGCGGCATCTACGTCGGAGTGATGCGCGGCGCGCCGGGCAAGCCCGCTCACCACCTGATCGTGTCGCCGCGCGAGACGGAGTACACCGGCCTCGCCTGGGGCCCGACCGGCACCAAGGCCGCCGGCGCCGACTGCGAATGGGACGGCAAGACCAACACGCAGGCCCTCCTCGCCCTGGGCCCGCAGTACGCCGCGGCGCGCTACTGCGGGAACCTGTCGGTCGAAGGGCACAGCGACTTCTACCTGCCCAGCCGGCGCGAGCTGGCGCTGTGCTACGCGCAGGTGCCTGATGCCTTCCCGAAGGAATGGCACTGGTCGAGCACGCAGCTCTCGGCCGACTGGGCCTGGAGTCAGTACTTCCTCTACGGCGGCCAGAGCTACTACGGCAAGGACTACGAGGGCCGGGTTCGCGCTGTCCGCAGATTGGTCATTGAGTCCTTCAGTCATTCCACCGGAGGTGGTCAATGATCCGCGCGTTCATCGCTGCCGCGCTCACCTTCGGCGTGCTGCCGATCGCGTTCGCCGCACTCATGGTCTACGGGTGGACGCTGTGAAGGCCCGGCAGAACCGGCGCGCGCAGCGCGCCCCGTCGCATTTCACGGGCCCCGTCGGCGGCCTGATGGATCCGCGCTTCACCTATACGCCCTCGCACAGCACGGACATCCGCGAAACCTTCCGCCGCCTCGCGCGCGAGGCGCGCGCGCAGCACGACAGCCGTCAAGGGAGATTGCTGTGAACACCCGGCATCTGGACATCACCGCGGCGCTGCCGGCCTCGGCCCTCGAGCGCGCGAACGAGATCCTCTCGGAATGCGGCGAACTCGAACTGCAGCACGAGCCCGCCGCAGGCGAAAGCATGCCGCGATACGACACCGCGCACATCCCGGCGGCTAAGGGCGGCACGCTGCCGACCGTACTCGCCTGCATCGCCTTCTTCGTGTTCGTCGCCTGCTGCGTCGCCGCCGGCGTTGCCATCGTCTACCTGATCGCCCACCACCTTCCGGAGGTGCTGTGATGCCCACGATCACCACCGGCACCTTCTTCGTCGGCCGGCGCGGGGCGACGGCGCAGTCGGACCCGGAGCACGGCTTCGTGCTGACGCTCCACGTCCTGGACAACCAGGGCAAGGGCCGCGTGGAGCCCTACGTCGTCAAGTGGACCGGCGATGCCGCGCGCACCTGGTGGGGCGCACATGGCCCGCTCAAGGCCGGCGACGCCCTGCGCATGGAGCTGGTGAACCCCCGCACCTTCCCTGGCCTTCGGGCGCCCGAAACGCATGCGCAGGCGCGCGCGTGCGAGTTGCTGCCCGCGCGCCACAACACCGCGCAACCCGCCTGAGCCCCATCGAAAGAAACCCATGAGCTGGATGATCCTTCCCAGTGGCGCCGAGTACCACCTGTACGGCCCCGCAGCCATTCCCGACGCCGGCCGGCCGGTCAACATCGCCGACGTGGCGCACCAGCTGGCGATCATCAATCGCTGGCACGGCGCCACGAAGCGCCCCATCAGCGTCGCCGAGCACTCCCTGCTGTGCAGCGAGATCGCGCAGCGCGCCGGCGCGTCGCTCACCGTGCAGATGGTGGCGCTGTGGCACGACGCGCACGAGACGGTGACCAACGATGTCTCCAGCCCGGCGAAGGAGGCGGTGAACTACCGCAGCATCGCCGCCGGCGGCACGCAGGCCTGGAGCGTTTTCGAGACCGAGCACGCCAAGCGCTTCCGTGCGGCACTCGGGCTTTCCACCGCCTTCGCCGCGCACCGCGCCGTGCTGCGCGAGATCGACCTCATGGCCCTAGCCACCGAGCGGCGCGACCTGACCGCGTGGGAGCACGGCAGGCACCTGGGCTGGAGCGTGCTCGGCGACGACGGCGACCAGGCGCACCGCGTGCCTGCTGTCGAGTGGATCCGGCTGGACACGCCGGAGCGCGAGGCGATGACGTGGCGGGACTGGCGCCAGGCCTTCGTGGATCGCCACGACGAGCTGCGCTTCGCGCTGGACCTGCAGCGCGGGGTGACCGCATGAGCTCGCTCAGCGCCGAATCGATCGCCGTGCTGCGCATCGTCCGCGCCTGCCCGCTGATCACCGGCACCGGCATCAACTCCGAGATGAAGCGCTCGGTCAGCCGCCACCTAGGCAAGCTGGTGCAGAACGGCCACCTGCAGGCGCGCGAGCAGCGACAGATCAGCGGCCGCGTCGAGCGGGCCTACTCGCTGACCGATCGCGGGCGCCGGTCGCTCGAAGCCGCCATCACCGCGCCGTCGCGCGCGCCGAAGACCGCCCCGCGTGCACCGTCGATGGATGGCACCTACACGTGCCCCGAGCTGGGCAAGACGTGCGATCGGCCGGGCGCCTATGACGCCTTCGGGTATCCCAGCCTAATCGCAGGCGAACGTCACTTCCCTCGGGGAATAGCATGCTGAACGCGCAATTCGGCCTCTCAGCCGAACAGTTCAGCCCATGCTTTTCGCCATTCAGCAACGGCGGCACAAAGCTCCGGATCCTTGAGCGCAGCGGCGGAGAAATCGAGGCTATCGCTTGTCAGCTTCACGTCCTCTGGACATCCCAGCTGCTTGAGACGGAACCTCAATGCCGCATCAACTTCGTCGAAATGCTTCGCCACACAGTCCATTCGCCAAGGCGCCTATGTGACCCTTGGCGAGAGATGAAGGTATGCATGGGTCCGAGCAGCATCAAATGCCTCAGCCAAGGATGCGAGCGGCTCAAGCCCATTCCGTTCGCTCAGCCCACCCTCAGCTTCGTAGCTCCAGTCCCAACTTCCGTTATCGAGCGGCGTCAAGTCGACGACCACACGCCAGCCTTTGACGTTCAAAGACTCTCTCAAGGCTCTCTCACAGACAGAAGATCACCTACGCATACCTGCTCGTCCGAGCGCAGCGAAAGCTCTTCTCGCCAGGGGAGCAAGCGAGATAGCGCAAATGATTGCACGACATCAAGAAGCACGCAGTTTCTCCGTGATTGCCGTCCGGAGGCGCTCGATAGTCGCAACATCATCCGGATCCACCACCTCAATCACAAGCCGTGCCGCCGACACGGCCGAGCCGGTCGCAAACTGCCCACTGAACGGCGGGAGCACCTTCTGCTGGTACACGGGAACTCCCGTACCCGTCTCTGCAGGAGCTGCGAGCAGAAATTCTGTGTAGTTCCGCAGCTCCGTCTGAGGAAGCTCCGCTTCCTTAATGCGAACGTCCATTTCCACCTCCGTCTTCAAGACGGCCCAGTATGCCGAATCGCGGCCATCTTGGGTAGTCGAACGCTCCTCCCTTCTCACCACCCGAAAGGACTCCCATGACCATTGAAATTGCCGCGCCCGCCATCGGCGACCAGCTCGAGGGCGGCACCTACGTCGGCGCCATCCGCGTTGGCGACCACGTCTACGGCGTGATCGTTGCACCGAAGGAGGAAGGCGAAACCACCGCCGCCTGGCACGAGAAGCGCACCGACATCGCCGGCGCGCGCTCCTTCTTCGATGGCGCCGCCAACACCTCAGCCATGGCCGAGGCCGGCAGCGCGGTCGCGGCGTGGGCGCGCGCACTGCGCATCGGCGGGCACGATGACTGGCATATCCCCAGCCGCGACGAGCTGGAGCTGATCTACCGCAACCTCAAGCCCACCACCGAGGCGAACTGGTCGTACCGCGGCGACAACCCCAGCAGCGTGCCCGTGGGATACGCCTACAGCCCGGACTCGCCGGCGCAGACCAGTGTCCAGGCCTTCCGCGAAGGCAGCGCCGAGGCGATGGAATCGGAGTGGTACTGGTCGAGCACGCAGTACTCGGCCGCCTGGGCCTGGTATCAGCTCTTCGACAGCGGCTACCAGCACGGCGACGGCAAGGACTACGAGGGCCGGGTTCGCGCTGTCCGCAGATTCCTCATCGATTGAGTCCTTCAACCCTTCCGGCCCGGAGGGCCGGTCCGATTTTTCCGAGGAGCATCATGCCCAAGAAGACCGCACCCCGCGCGCCGAGCTACGGCGACGCATGGCCCGAGCAAGGCGGCATCGTCGTCGACTTCGTGCCGCGCATGAAGGGCCAGCCCGGCTGGTTCCTGATCGCCCCCACCGGTCCGGAAGCCGAGGCCGAGAAGCTCGCATGGGGCCCGCGCGGCGTCACGATCCCCGGTGCCGACAGCGACTGGGACGGCGCGGCCAACACCAAGGCCATGCTGGCCAGCGGCAAGAAGTGCCCGATCGCCGAATGGGCCGCCAGCCTGAAGGTCGGCGGCCACCGCGACTTCTACGTTCCGAGCTTTCGCGAGCTGCGCCTGTTGTGGGCGCGCACGCCCGATCTCTTCCAGCGACGCTGGTACTGGTCCAGTTCGCAGTACTCGGCCGACTGGGCCTGGGTTCAGCTCTTCACCGGCGGCTACCAGAGCACCAGCGTCAAGGGCTACGAGGGCCGGGTTCGCGCTGTCCGCAGATTCCTGATCACTTGAGTGCTTGACCCCTTCGCCGGCCCGAAGGGCCGGTCGACCGCAAAATGGCGATCCACACCCACCTGCCGATCTACAAGCTGGCCTTCGACCTGCTCAGCCTGGCCGCCGACATCACGCGCAACATGCCGCGTGACTTCAAGGCCTCGCTGGGCACGAAGATCCACAACGAGTGCATCGAGATGCTGGTGCTCATCGGCCGCGCGAACATCGCGCGCGACAAGGTGCCGCACATCCGCGATCTGCTCGAGCGCCAGCACGTGGCGGAGCTGCTTCTGCGCCTGGCGCACGAGAAGCGCTTCATCGCGGCGAAACAGTGGGCCGCCTCTGTCGAATTGACCACCCGCATCGGCCAGCAGGCCGGCGGATGGCTCAAGCATTCCCGCAACGCAGCGCCTGCTGCATGACCGTCAAGGCGATCATGCCCGCGCGCTTTTTGAATCTGGTCTCGCCGCTGGCCCACGAGGCCACCGATAGGCGCACCACGGATACCCACGAGCAGCTCTCGCTGTGGTCCGGCGCAGTTTCCCAGCCGATCGGCGACAGCCTTCGGCCGGGCGACGTGGATAGCGAGCACCGACGCAGAACTCGGCCGACTGGGCCTGGAATCAGAACTTCAACAACGGCAACCAGAACAACAACGACAAGGACTACGAGGGCCGGGTTCGCGCTGTCCGCAGATTCAAGCCCCGATGGGGCACCCTACACGTTCGAGGAGCTGGTTCAGGCGTGGCTCGACTGCCGCCGCAGCAAGCGCAACAGCGCCAGCGCCCTCGCATTTGAAGAGCGCGCAGAGGCAAACCTCTGGGCGCTGCACGAGAAGCTCTCCGCCGGCGCCTGGCGGCCGGGCCGCAGCACCTGCTTCATCGTCACGAGGCCCAAGCCCCGCGAGGTGTGGGCAGCGCCCTTCCCCGACCGGATCGCGCACCACCTGCTGTACAACCGCATCGCGCCGCGCTTCCACGCCTCGTTCGACATCGCCAGCTGCGCCTGCATCCCGGGCCGCGGCACGCTCTACGCCGCATGCCTGCTCGAGGACGAGGTGCGTTCGGTCACCCAGAACTGGCAGCGGCCGGCCTGGTATCTGAAGTGCGACCTCGCCAACTTCTTCGTCGCGATCGACAAGCACATCCTGCTCGAGCGCCTGCGCAGGAAGGTCACCGAACCCTGGTGGCTGGAGCTTGCGCGCACGATCCTCTTCCATGATCCACGCGAGGACGTGGAGCTGCGCAGCCCGCCGGCTCTGATGGCGCAGGTACCGCCGCACAAGAGCCTGTTCAATGCGCCGGCGGACATGGGCCTACCGATCGGCAACCTGTCCAGCCAGTTCTTTGCCAATGTGCTTCTGGACGGCCTCGACAAATTCGCGCGGCACCAGCTGCGCGCGCGCAGGTACGTGCGCTATGTCGATGACTTCGTCCTGTTGCACGAATCGCCGCAGCGGCTCAACGATGCCCATCGCCGGATCGCCGCCTTTCTGCCCGAGCGACTGCATGCCACGCTGAATCCCGCGAAGACGATCCTGCAGCCGGTGGCGCGCGGCATCGACTTCGTCGGTCACGTCATCAAGCCCTGGCAGCACACCACGCGCCGGCGCACCTTTCGCCAGGCACTGAGCCGAATCGAGACGCTGCCCGCGCGCGAGGTCTACGCCACAGGCAACAGCTATCTCGGCCTGGTTCGCCAGGCCACCCACAGCCACACCGACCAGGCGCGCATCGCGCGAGCGCTGCTCAAGCGCGGGCATGCGGTCGACGGGGATCTGACAAGAATTTTCCGGAAGCGATCGGAGGTAGTGCGATGAGCACTGAAGAGCTTCTTCATCAAGTGCGCGCAGCCGACGTAGTCGAACTCGCGCGAGAGATCGCAATGCGCTTGGCACCTGATGCCCTCCTCGAAGCCAAGGACGTTGGCGCCATGCTTCGGTGCTCAGCCGAGTACGTCACCGAGCAGTACGCCTGCGCGCCCGGCTTCCCGAAAGCGTTGCGCCTCACCGGCAAGGACGGCCGCAGGAGTAAACCACGTTGGATCCGATCAGATATCGTTGCATGGATTGAGAAGCACCGAAAAGGCATCACTACCCGAGGCGGACGCCCCCGCAATCCAATATCCAACTGACGCTGCCAGAAACCATTTCAAACCGCACCCTCAAAAAAAATGCATTGAACAAATCAGGTGCAACATTTTCTTATCAGATGACGATGGTCGGAGGTCTGGTAAATGTACCCTCGTGGCTTAGAGATTATCGCGGGATTGCAAAAATCTTGGTGCAACCCCTGATCTCGCGAGCAAAGTAATCTCGCCCCTGAAATTCGAGCCAATGCAAGCACATGTGGATCATCCGATTTAAGTGCATACTTCTCAACGACCGATACTTCTTCAGTATCAACTTTTGCATCAGGTATGAGGCGCACGCGGCCAGCCTGCTCAAGTATTCTTAGATAACGCCACGCCGCACCATTGGCCCGATACTCATTCTTCATTTTTGTACCGCCCACTGCCAGTCGAGCCGATCCATTTTTTAAAGCATCAAGAATCGGAATAAAATCTGCTGCAGGCGAGGCCCTCAATACATCTCCGGAGCAATTAGCGTCAACAATGATACTCATAGCTCACCTCTGAGCATTAGACGCATCTCCTCTTCCATGAAAAATTTCCGATAAGAAGGCGGAGCGTTTTCTATATTTCCGCTTTCATCCAACTGAAGTTGATGAATCTTCACATCAAGCCCCTTGCGATCCAAAAAGGCAATGTTTACAGACTCAGCCTTGATATCCCCGTCCGCTACAGCTATTCGCACTCTATCAAGCAAATAATCACTGTGTGTCTCAATCACAAAGTGCTTCGAAGCATCCGTCGCGAGCTTACAAAAAAAAGTCCCCAGTGCAGCCTGAGCTCTCGGATGGAGATGAACCTCGGGCTGCTGAATGAGAACCACGCGATTCTTAGGCGCTAAGATTGAATCAACAATGATCGGCAGCGCTTGACTAACTCCATAACCTACATCTACCAAGTTTGCATCTGGGCCTGTTGACTTCACTCGAAGTTGGAATGGGTCACTAGGCTGACGCCCCATTCTTTTGACTTTGAGCTTGTCAAAAAGCCCAGATGATTTACCGAATTCATCGAGCGCAGTAGTCAAGAAGTTCTCTGCCGCACCATCCCCAGCCAGTATGCGAGCGAGAACAAGCGGAACATGATCACCCTCGGGCTTAAACTCCTCTATTAAATTATCGTATGTTCTATGGGGCCTTGTTCGCAATGGAGCCAAAGCAATGCATGCGATGGGAGTTGTGGTAGTGAGCTCGAATAAATGCTCAAACAAATCATTTGACTCTTTAGGCCTTCGAGCCACCTCTCGCGATCTCATTAAGAAGCGTCTTGGAAGATCAAAGAGCGAAAATCCATTTGCCTTAGGGGGGTCGACTTTGAATTTATAAGTTTGCTTCTTATTTGCTTTTTCGACAATCAACTCCCAGGTTCCTGCCTGAGGGTTACCACGCAGCGAGGCCACCCTTGTTGAAATCTCTAGGGCATGAACTCTCGGAATTCCTTGATGATTTTCAAAGGTAGCAACAAGGGAGCGCCCTTCGCTGGAAGATTCCCACCCTACTTTAAATGACAAGGACCTCCCGAACTTCCCTCCTCGATATGTCGCAATAGTGTCAAAACTACCTAATTCAAAAGGAGAGCGATTAAAGGTGTCAGAAGAAGGAAAGTCCGTTTGTAACGCGGCAGCGAGTGCGCCTAGCAGCGTCGTCTTACCTGAACTGTTCTCTCCCACCAAGATTGTCAGCGGCTTGATGTCTAGACGATGTGTCCCTACAAAACCGCGAACGTTTTCAAGAAGCAAACGCATATGCGGGCCCTTGTGTGGTTACATGATGAAACATCGTGAGGATAACTCACAAGAGGGAGACAACCTGTCGTTAGACGGCAACAACAGGCACATAGCAGATGCTGGGGACAAGATCGTCCCCAAACGTGCGAGGACCCGCATGGATGCTAGGGTTTGATGCCTCTTCTGGGCACCAAGTCATGCACAAGCCGCCGGTTCGCACCGGTGGCTTTTTTCTTGTCTGCGCCTTCCGGATTCAAGCGGTTCTCAGACAGGCACCGCGACCAGGTCGTGGCCTTCGGCCGCGACGATCCGCGCGCGCGTGAACTCCCCGACCCGCAACTGCTTGCTGATCTTCTCCGGCGGCAGCAGTCGCACCACGCCGTCGATCTCCGGCGCATCGGCGTAGCTGCGCCCCACCCCGCCGCGGCGGCCGAGCGCCGGGGCCGAATCGACCAGCACCTGCATCGTGGCACCGACGCGGCGCTGCAGCCGATCGGCCGACGCCGCCTCGGCCACCGCCATGAAGCGCGCGCGGCGCGCCTCGCGCTCGGCCTCGGGCAGCATGCCCGGGATGCCGTTGGCGGCAGCGCCGTCCACCGGGCTGTAGGCGAAGCAGCCGGCACGGTCGATGCCGGCCTCGCGGATGAAGTCGAGCAGGTGCTCGAACTCGGCCTCGGTCTCGCCGGGAAAGCCCGCGATGAAGGTGCTGCGGATCACCAGCTCGGGACACATCTCGCGCCAGCGCGCGATGCGCTCCAGGTTCTTCTCGCCGCTGGCCGGGCGCTTCATGCGACGCAGCACGTCGGGATGGCTGTGCTGCAGCGGCACGTCCAGGTAGGGCAGCACCTTGCCCTCGGCCATCAGCGGAATCACCTCGTCCACGCTCGGATAGGGATACACGTAGTGCAGCCGAACCCAGGCGCCGTAGGGCTCGGCGATCTCGCCCAGGGTGCGCACCAGTTCCAGCATCCGCGTCTTGACCGGCTTGCCGTCCCAGAAGCCGGTGCGGTACTTCAGATCCACGCCGTAGGCCGAAGTGTCCTGGCTGATGACCAGCAGTTCCTTCACGCCGCCCTCGAACAGTGCCCTGGCTTCCTTGAGCACGTCGCCCACCGGCCGCGACACCAGGTCGCCGCGCATCGAGGGGATGATGCAGAAGGTGCAGCGGTGGTTGCAGCCTTCGCTGATCTTCAGGTAGGCGTAGTGCTTGGGCGTGAGCTTGATGCCCGCCGGGGGCACCAGGTCGACGAAGGGGTCGTGCGGCTTGGGCAGGTTGGCGTGGACCGCGTCCATCACCTCCTGCGTGGCGTGCGGCCCGGTCACCGCCAGCACGCTGGGGTGCATCTGGCGCACCAGGTTGCCGCCGCCGTCGCCGGCCTTGGCGCCCAGGCAGCCGGTCACGATCACGCGGCCGTTGCCGGCCAGCGCCTCGCCGATGGTGTCCAGGCTTTCCCTGACGGCGTCGTCGATGAAGCCGCAGGTGTTGACGATCACCAGGTCGGCGCCTTCGAAGGTCTTGGCGGTCTGGTAGCCCTCGGCGCTCAGCTGCGTGAGGATCAGTTCGGAATCGGTCAGGGCCTTGGGGCAGCCCAGGCTCACGAATCCGACCTTCGGCGGGGTCGGTGTCGCGGTGCGTTCGGGGGAGGCAACTTCACTCATTGCCCGTATTGTCCCAGTTATCCCGCCCTCAGGCGGCGCAGGCGGAGGTTCAAGGCCGCTTGAGGCCGAAGGCGCCCAGCATCTGGTCGGCGTTCTTCTGCATCTGCTCCTGCATCTGCAGGAAGGCTGTCTTCGACTGCTCCACGTAGCTGCCCATCAGTCCCTGCAGCACCGGCGACTGCATCGTCATGAAGCGCGCCCACATCTCGGGCGTGAGGGTCTGCGCCTTCGCCGCCAACTGCGCCTGGACTTCGGTCAGGGCCTGGATGTTCTTTTCCAGGTAGGGGCCCATGTAGCCCTGCATCGCCTGGCCGTAGAAGCGGATGATGCTCGCCAGCGCCTGTTCGGTGAACATGGGCGCGCCGCCGGCCTCCTCTTCCAGGATGATCTGCAGCAGGATGCTGCGCGTCAGGTCGTCGCCGCTCTTGGCATCGCGCACCACGAAGGAGGTGCCGTCCATCACCAGTTGCTTGACTTCGGCGAGCGTGATGTACGTGGAGGTGTCCGTGTCGTAGAGCCGTCGGTTGGGGTATTTCTTGATCACGCGCTGCGCCGATGGGGCGGCGGCCTTCTTGCTCTGCACTGCGGACTCCTTCACGTGGACGCGCTGAAGCGTACGGTTCATTCTAGGGAGCGGCTTTGCTGCACCGCGCCAAGGTTTACCCTGAGCGCGGCATCGCGGCATCTTCTCAATCGAGCACAGTCGCGTACTCCGCACCGCAGGCTGCGCAGGCGCAGCTCTCCGGCCGCGTCGGTGTCGCCTCCCGGTAATGCAACGGATTCTTGGCGCCCACGAACACCCAGCAGCGCGGGCAATGCTCCTGCCCTGCCACCGGCAAGTAGGCCCGCGCCCGCTGCTCGGCCCGCTCGCGCGTCACCACGGCGCCCTGCGCCTCGACCTTCAGCACCGCCTGCGCCGCCTGCGTGCCGGGCCGGCCACCGTCACGGTCGTTGAGCCCGTAGACGACGCGGGCGAACTCCAGCGGCGCCTGGCGGATCAGCGCCGCCAGGCGAAGCGCCTCGAGCGTCGGATCGTTCACGGCGGCTTGCGTGCTCATGGAAGGGGCGGCTCGAAGGCAAAGAGGGACAGGGCATCAAATTAGCACAAGACCCCGACGCCCGCCATTGCATTGCCGCCCGGATGCCGAAAAGAAAACGGCACCACTGGGGTGCCGCCGGCATGCCGTCGAATGCATTGGTAGGCGCGATTGGACTCGAACCAACGACCCCCACCATGTCAAGGTGGTGCTCTAACCAGCTGAGCTACGCGCCTACAAATATTCGAGAAGCGGAATTGTAGCAGGATGCGCAGGGGGAATTCATTCAACGCCGCCGCGCAGAACGCACGCCGGCGACGGCCGCCACGCTGCTCAGCACGTGCGCCAGGCGCGTCGCGCTGAGGATCTCGACGGTGAAGGTCATCCACGCGATGCCCTTGACCGACTGCGTCTGCACGCCGATCACGTTCATCTTCTCGCGCGCGAAGACCTCGGAGATGTCGCGCAGCAGGCCCTGGCGGTCGATGGCCTCCACGGCCACGTCGACCGCATAGACCGAGGGCTCGTCGGACTTGGGCGCACCCCATTCGACGTCGATCACGCGCTCGGCATCGCGCCCGGCCATCATGCGGAAGTTGCTGCAGTCGGCGCGGTGGATGCTCACGCCATGGCCGCGCGTGACAAAGCCGCGGATCGCGTCCGGCGGCGCGGGCTTGCAGCAGCGTGCGAGTTGGGTCATGAGCGAGGACACGCCCACCACCAGCACGCCGCCCTTGCCCGATTTCTCGCTGCCGCGCGCCTTGCGGATCAGCACGCCGTCGTCAGCGGACGGTGCGGGTTCGGGCGGGTGCAGCAGGTTCTCGATGTTGCGCAGCGAGAACTCGTCCTTGCCCACCACTTCGAACAGGTTGTCGGCCGACTTGAAGCCCAGTTGCCCCGCCAGGTCATCCAGGCGCAGCGCGGTCTTGCCCTCGCGCTGCAGCAGCTTCTCGACCGCCTCGCGTCCGCGCGCGACGGTCTCGTGCGTCGCCTGCGCGTTGAACCAGGCCCGCACCTTGGCGCGCGCGCGGTGGCTGGCCAGGTAGCCCAGCTCCGGATTGAGCCAGTCGCGCGAGGGGCCGCCCTCCTTCGCCGCGATGACCTCCACGGTCTGGCCGTTCTGCAGCGGCGTGTTCAGTGGCACCATCGCCCCATCCACGCGCGCGCCGCGGCAGCGGTGGCCGAGCGTGGTGTGGACGCTGTAGGCGAAGTCCACCGCGGTCGCGCCCTGCGGCAGTTCGACGATCGCCGCATCGGGCGTGAGCACGTAGATGCGATCGTCGAACAGTCCCCGCCCCTGCGCGCCGCCCGACAGGTCGCGCTCCCAGGCCAGCAGCTGGCGCAGCACCGCGATCTTGGCGTCGTACTCCCCGCCGGCCCACACGCCCGCGTAGCCCTTGGGCCCCGCTTCCTTGTAGGCCCAGTGCGCCGCCACCCCATGTTCGGCGTGCTCGTGCATCTCCTCGGTGCGGATCTGGATCTCGATCGGCTTGCCGACCCGCCCGTCGGCCGCTTCGCGCACCACCGTGTGCAGCGACTGGTACCCGTTGGCCTTGGGGCGCGCGATGTAGTCGTCGAACTCCTCCACGATGGGCTGGAAATGCGAATGCACCCAGGCCAGCGCGGCATAGCAGTCCTTCACGTCGGAGACCACGACACGCAGCGCGAGGATGTCGAAGACCTGCGCGAAGTCGAGCGACTTGCCACGCATCTTCTTGACGATGCTGTAGATGTTCTTGGGCCGCCCTTGCACCGCCGCATGGATGCCCTGCGCCGCAAGCTCGCTTTCGAGCCGCGCGCGCAGCTGCTCGATGTAGCCCTCGCGCTCCACCCGCTTCTCGTCGAGCAGCCGGGCGATGAGCTTGTAGGTCTCGGGCTCCAGGAAGCGGAAGGACAGATCCTCGATCTCCCACTTCACCTGCCAGATGCCCAGGCGGTTGGCCAGCGGCGCGAACACCTCGAGGGATTCGCGTGCCACGCTGTCGGGCACGGGCTGCTTGACCGCAGCCGCGTGGCGCAGGGTCTGCAGGCGGGAGGCCAGGCGCAGCATGACCACGCGCAGATCGCGCGAGAACGCAAGCAGCATCTTGCGCACGTTCTCCGTCTGCGCATTGGCGCCATCGGCCAGGTGCCCGGCCGAGCGCGCCTGCTTCTGCACGTGGACCAGCTTGGTGGTTTCCACGGCGAGCGAGGCGAAGTTGTGGCCGAACACCTTGGCGATCACTTCCTGCGGCCGGTTCAGGTGCTGGCAGGAATGCACCAGGTAGCTGGCCGCCTGCATGGCCTCGGAGCCCCCCATCGCGGCCACGATGGCGGCCACCGCATCGGCGTGCGCCAGCGTGTTCTCGCCGGTGTCCAGCGTCTCGTCGGCGATCAGCGGCTCGGCGAACGCGCGGGCGCGCGCCAGCATGTTCTCCATGACCGGCACCCGCTCGGCGGTGGCCGCGGCAAGCTGGTAGTCGTGCGCCGCGGCATCGGCCACGGACGGCGCTTCAGGCATGGAACCGCGCATGGCCATCAATCGAGAAGAAAGGAGGCAACCGCCTCCACCTGCGCCGGCGGCACGAAGGTCGGCGCATGGCCGACGCCCTCGAACTCGACCAGGCGCGCCCGCGGCCCGCGCTCGGTCATGGCGCGTGCGGTGGCCGGCGCGAGGAGGTCCGACTGCGCGCCGCGCACCAGCAGCGTCTGCGCCCCGATGGCGTCGTACAGCGCCCAGGTGGCCGCCTCGGCCTGCGCCGCAATCTCCGGGGTGATGGCGCGGATCGCGACCGCGATCGCCGGGTCGTAGTGCAGCACCAGCGCGCCGTCGTCGCCGGGCGCCGCGCCCTCGACCTTGGCGCGGCCGTCCGCGCTGCGCTGCGCAGCCGGCACCACCATGTGCCGCGACAGCGCCAGCCACTGCGCCGGCGTGTGGGGACCGAAGCCGGTGGAGATCCGGCCCATGGCCTCGGCTGCGTCCTCGAGGCTCGCGTAGCGCCCGCCCTGGCCGACATAGCCCGCGATGCGCGCGATCGCCGAAGCCTCGATCGCCGGCCCGACGTCGTTCAGGACCAGGCGCCGCACGGGGGCCGGCAGCGGCAATTCGCGGTGGCCGGCCAGCACGATGCCGATCAGCCCGCCCATGCTGGTGCCGACATGGTCCAGCGTGCCGATCGGCGCCTCCTGGTGCAGCCGCGCCAGCAGGGCCGCCATGTCCGCCGCGTATTGCGGCACCTGGTAGCCGGCCGGATCGCGCAGCCAGTCGCTTCGGCCGCGCCCGACCACGTCGGGGCACACCACGCGCAGGCCGCCGCCGGCGCGCTCGACCAGCGCCTGCGCCAGCACGTCGAAGTCGCGCCCCTGGCGCGAAAGGCCGTGCACGCACAGCACCACGTGCGCGCTACGGTCGTCGCCCCATTGCCACCAAGCCATGCGATGGCCGCCGCTGGCGTCGGCGCAGTCCACGAAATGAAGGGCCGGCTCAGTCATGAAAAGAAGTCGTTGCGATGCGGATAATGGGTGCGTCGCATCCTAATTCATCCGGAGATTGATCATCATGCTCAAAGGCAAAACCGCCCTTGTGACGGGGTCCACCAGTGGCATCGGGCTCGGCATCGCCAAGGCCCTCGCACAGCAGGGCGCGCGCCTCGTGCTCAACGGCTTCGGCGACGCGCAGGGCCCGAAGGACGAGATCGCGGCGCTGGGCGTGCCGGTGGAACACCACGGCGCGGACATGAGCAAGCCCGCCGAGATCGAGGACATGATGAAGTTCGCCGCCTCGAAGTTCGGCCGTGTCGACATCCTGGTGAACAACGCCGGCATCCAGCACGTGGCAAAGGTCGAGGATTTTCCGGTGGAGAAATGGGATGCGGTCATCGCCATCAACCTCACCAGCGCCTTCCACACCACGCGCCTGGCGATTCCCGCGATGCGCGAGGCCAACTGGGGCCGCGTGATCAACATCGCCTCGGCGCACGGGCTGGTCGCCTCGGCCCAGAAATCGGCCTACGTGGCGGCCAAGCACGGCATCGTCGGGCTCACCAAGTCGGTGGCGCTGGAGACCGCGACCACCGGCGTGACCTGCAACGCCATCTGCCCGGGCTGGGTGCTGACGCCGCTGGTGCAAAAGCAGATCGACGAGCGCGCCGCGCGCGAAGGCCTCAGCGTCACCCAGGCCCAGAACGAGCTGCTGGGAGAGAAGCAGCCCTCGCTGCAGTTCACCACCGTGGAGCAGTTGGGCGGGCTGGCCGTCTTCCTGTGCTCCCCGGCCGCCGATCAGGTGCGCGGCGTGGCCTGGCAGGTCGACGGCGGCTGGACGGCGCAGTGAGCGCCCGGCGCACTACTTGAGCTGGACCGAACCGGAGACGTTGACCACCACGGTGGTCTTGCCCGCCTCGACCGGCACCGCCGCGTCGGCGGCATAGGACTTGGCCTCGGCCGCCATCATGCGCGGCTGGATCGGGCCGCCCTGGTTGGCGTTCACCGCCACCTCGCGCAGCGAGTAGCCGGCAAAACCGAAATTCTTCGCCAGCTCGCCGGCCTTCTGCCTGAAGTTGTCGATGGCCATGGTCTGCGCCTCGGCCTCGGACTTGGCGCGCTGCTCGCGGCTCAGGCCGAAGCCCACATGGCCCATGGTCAGCGTGGTGATGCGCCCGGCGGTCTGCGTGATGCGCGGGAAATCGCGGCCTTCGAGCACCAGCTCCGTCGAGCCCTGCCAGCCGTTGATCTTGCCGTCGCGCGTGTAGCGCGGCGAGAGGCTGAAGTTGCCGGTGCGCACGTCGAGCTGGCCGGGCTGCGCATTCTTGCGCGCCTCGGTCAGCGCCGCATCGAGCGCCGCCTTGAGCTGCGTCTGCACCGTGGCCGCATCGGCCGCGTCGCGGGTGGTCCGCAGCGTCATGCTCAGCAGGTCCTGCTGGACCTCCACCGTGCCCGAGGCCGACAGTTGCAGCACGTTCTCCGGCGGCGCCCACGGTGCGCTCTGTGCCAATGCGGCACCCACGCCGGTCAGTGCCGCGCAGGCGGCGATCCACTTCACGAGGTTCAAGATCAGGGACTCCCCATTCAAGGAAAAAAACAAAAGGAGGCGAGCCAGGATCAACCCGGCTGCCAGTCAGGGCCGTGACGAGTGCCAGCCCTGCGCGGTGCCGCGATTCTGCACCGGCAGCAGGGGCCGCTGTGCAGGCTGCGATTCGCCGCTGGAAACGATCGCCTCGGAACGCGCCGACCATTGCGCCCGCACCTGCTCGCGCAATTCCGCGAGCTCTTCCGCGGAGAGGCGGCGGCCCGAAAACATCTCGGGCGAAGATGCGCGCTGCGTCTCGGCAGAGGCCTCCGATTCGGCTGCATCGACCGGCGCCGCCCACACGGCAACCGCACCGCCCGCCGCCATCAGGCTGAGCAAGGCGAACAGGATCGGAGTCGTGAACAGACGCTTCATCGCGCCTGCAATGTGCCACCGCTTCATGTCTGAAACACAACCGGACGGCGAGCGTCCGCAAGTTTTGTAACTTAGTGTCAAACAGGTCCAGAATCCGGCTCAATGGCTGCTCAACGCCTTCAGAATCGGCGCTGTTACAAATTCACTGTGGTTCAAATGACTCAAGCACCCGTCCGTACCGACAAGATCGTCATCGTCGATGACGACGCACGCATCCGCGATCTGCTGCGCCGCTACCTGACCCAGGAAGGGTTCGAGGTCATCGTTGCCGAAGACGGCAAGGCGCTCAACCGCATCCTGCTGCGCGACACGGTGGACCTGATCGTGCTCGACCTGATGATGCCGGGCGAGGACGGCCTGTCGGTGTGCCGACGCCTGCGCGCCGCCAACGATCGCACGCCGATCATCATGCTCACCGCCAAGGGCGAGGACGTGGACCGCATCGTCGGCCTGGAAGTGGGCGCCGACGACTACCTGGGCAAGCCCTTCAACCCGCGCGAGCTGCTGGCGCGCGTGCACGCGGTGCTGCGCCGCCGCCCGCCGATGGAGGCGCCGGGCGCGCCCTCGGCCGAGAACGAGACCGTGACCTTCGGGCCCTTCGAGTTCGACCTGGGCTCGCGCACGCTCAAGAAGGACGGCGAGGAGCTCTCGCTGACCACCGGGGAATTCGCCATGCTCAAGGCGCTGGTGCGCCACCCGCGCCAGCCGCTGTCGCGCGAGAAGCTGGCGCAACTGGCCCGCGGCCGCGAGTTCGAGCCCTTCGACCGCAGCCTGGATGTGCAGATCTCCCGCCTGCGCAAGCTGGTCGAGGCCGACGCCGCGGCGCCGCGCTACATCCAGACCGTGTGGGGCGTGGGCTACGTGTTCGTGCCGGACGGCACGACCTGAGCCCCGTGGCGGCCGTCGTCGGCCCGGACACGTCGCAGCCCAGCCCGCTGGGCGACGATGGCGCGTCGGTCACGCTGCCCAGCCCGCTGGAGGTCACCGGCCGCCCCCGGCGGCGCGGGCCGCAGCTGGGCTTCAGCCTGTTCTGGCGCACCTTCTTCCTGCTGGCGCTGCTGCTGGTCGGCTGCACCGTCGCCTGGCTGCAGACCTTCCGCGCGCTGGAGTACGAGCCGCGCACCGTCCAGACGGCGCACCAGATCGCCTCGCTGGTCAACCTCACGCGCGCGGCGCTGGTGTACTCGGACGCGATCACGCGCGTGTCGCTCATCAAGACGCTGGCCGACCAGGAAGGCGTGCGCATCCTGCCGCGCGAGCCGGGCGACCGCTTCGAGCCCTACACCCGCGGCGCGCTCGACCTGCGCGTGACCGAGGAACTGATCGACCAGCTCGGCGAAGGCACCACCGTGGCCAGCGTGGTCAACGACGAGACGGGCCTGTGGATCGGCTTCACCATCGAGAGCGACAACTACTGGCTGCTGCTCGACCCCACCCGCTTCAGTCACGTTGGCGGGCGCACCTGGCTGGTGTGGCTGTTCACCGCCGCGCTGCTCTCGATGGCGGGCGCGGCGCTGATCACGCGCTTCATCAACCGGCCGCTCAAGCAGCTCTCGCGCGCCACGCGCCAGGTGCGCGAAGGCGAGTACGAGGCGCACCGGCTGGACGAACACGCCCGCACCAACGAGATCCGCGCGGTGAACATCGGCTTCAACCGCATGGCCGACCAGCTCGCCAAGATCGAGCAGGACCGCGCGGTGATGCTGGCGGGCATCTCGCACGACCTGCGCACGCCGCTGGCGCGCCTGCGCCTCGAAACCGAGATGAGCGTGAGCGACGAGGACGCCCGCGCCCACATGGCGGCCGACATCGCGCAGCTGGATGCGATCATCGACAAGTTCCTCGACTACGCGCGGCCGGACCACGTGACGTTCCGGCCGGTGCTGCTGCGCGAGGTCGTCGACACCTGCACCTTCGCCCTGCAGGACCAGGAGGACGTGGCGATCAAGGTCAACGTGCCGGAGGATCTTCGCGTCATGGCCGACGAGGTCGAGCTCACGCGCGTGCTCTCCAACCTGCTCGAGAACGCGCGCCGCTACGGCAAGACGCCGGCCACCGGCGTGGCGGACGTCCTGATCCAGGCCCAGGTCCAGGGCGACGCGGCCCTGATCAAGGTGCGCGACCACGGGCCCGGCGTGCCGCAGGCCCTGCTGTCCCAGCTGACCAAGCCCTTCTTCCGGGGCGACACCGCGCGCACATCGGCCGCCGGCGCGGGGCTGGGTCTGTCGATCGTGGCCAAGAACATCGACCGCATGGGCGGCACCTTCGCGCTCACCAGCACGCCCGGGCGTGGCTTCGCGGCCCACATGCGGCTGCAGCGCGCAGCGACCGGCAAGACCGAGGACGCCTGAGCTCAGCGGTGCAGCAGCACCACCGCGCGCGCTTCCATTGCGCGCCCTTCGCCCACCGGGCCCAGCTTCTCGGCGGTCTTGGCCTTCACGTTGACCTGATCCTGGGCCAGCGACAGCACCTGCGCGATGCGCGCGCACATCGCCGGGATGTGCGGCGCGAGCTTGGGCGCCTGCGCGATGACGGTGCTGTCGACGTTGCCGATCTGCCAGCCGGCCGCGCGCACGCGCCGCGCCGCCTCGGCCAGCAGCACGGCGGAGTCGGCGCCGCGGAACTGCGCGTCGGTGTCGGGGAAGTGGCGGCCGATGTCGCCCAGCGCCGCCGCGCCGAGCAGCGCGTCGGTGACGGCGTGCAGCAGCACGTCGGCGTCCGAGTGGCCGAGCAGGCCCAGGTCGTGCGGCACTTCGACGCCGCCGAGGATCAGTCTGCGGCCGGCAGCGAGCTGGTGCACGTCCCAGCCCTCGCCGACGCGGATCTGGAATGCGGGGATGTTGGGGCTTGTCATGCGGTGATGCGGCTCTTCAGCACGGCCTCGGCCAGCGCGAAGTCTTCCGGATAGGTGACCTTGAAGTTCTGCGCACTGCCGGACACCAGCAGCGGCGCCAGGCCCATCGCCTCGATGGCGCCGGCCTCGTCGGTGACGGCGTCGCCGCTGCGCTCCAGCGCCTGCAGCAGCAGGCCGATGCGGAACATCTGCGGCGTCTGCGCCAGCCACTTGTCGCGGCGCTCCAGCGTGGCGGCGACGCGGCCGGCACCGGTGCAGGTCTTGAGCGTGTCGGCCAGCGGCTGCGCCAGCAGGCCGCCGACGGCGTCGTGCAGGCAGGCGCCGATCAGCGCGTCGATCTGCGCGGCGGTGACCAGGCAGCGTGCCGCATCGTGCACCAGCACCCAGTCGTGCGGCGAGGCGCCCCGCGCGCGCAACGCCTGCAGCCCGCCCCGCACCGTGGCTGCGCGCGTGGCGCCGCCCTCGCGCAGCAGCCATTCGCCGTCGCGCGGGAAGTCCGGCAGGCTCTGCGCCGCCAGCGCGTCGTCGGGCGAGACCACCAGCGCCAGCCCCGCGAAGCGATCGCCCAGCGCGCGGAAGGCTTCCAGGGTGTGCGCCACCATCGGGCGCCCGGCCAGCGGCGCGTACTGCTTGGGGCCGGCCGCACCGGCGCGCGTGCCGGTGCCGGCGCAGGGGATCAGCGCGAACAGGCGCGGCGATGGGAGTGAAGCGGTGGAAGAGGAAGGCATGGCAGGCGGGCCGCCATTCTAGAATCGAGGCTCTCACACCCCTCGCCCGTCGGCGCGGGGTGTTCTGCATTTCTACGCCCTTTCCATGGATCTGCCTTCCCTCCCGCCCGGCAAGCGCTTCACGCTCCCGCGACCGCCGGCGTCGAGCGACGCCCTGCTGCTCGCCCGCCTGGCCGCGCGCGAGCAAGGCGCGGGCCGCGCCACCGCCGTGTTCACCGCCGACGCCGCCGATACGCAGCGGCTGATCGACGAGCTGGCCTTCTTCGCGCCGCAGTTGCGCTGCGCGCAGTTCCCCGACTGGGAGACGCTGCCCTACGACAGTTTCTCACCGCACCAGGACCTGATCAGCGAACGCCTGGCCACGCTGTGGCGCATCTCGCAGCGCGAGGTCGACGTGGTGCTGGTGCCGGCCACCACCGCGCTGTACCGGCTGGCGCCGCCGGCCTTCATGGCCGGCTACACCTTCCACTTCAAGACCGGCCAGAAGCTCGACGAAGCCAGGTTCAAGGCCCAGCTCACGCTGGCCGGCTACAACCACGTGACGCAGGTGGTGAGCCCGGGCGAGTACGCGGTGCGCGGCGGCCTGATCGACCTGTTCCCGATGGGGTCGAACCAGCCCTTCCGCGTCGACCTGTTCGACGACGAGATCGACTCGATCCGCACCTTCGACCCCGACACCCAGCGCAGCCTGTACCCGGTGCCCGAGGTGCGCCTCCTGCCCGGTCGCGAGTTCCCGATGGACGACGCGGCGCGCGCGCGCTTCCGCAGCCGCTGGCGCGAGATGCTGGAGGGCGACCCGACCAAGAGCCGCATCTACAAGGACATGGGCAACGGCGTGGCCACCGCCGGCATCGAGTACTACCTGCCGCTGTTCTTCGAGGAGACGGCCACGGTGTTCGACTACCTGGGCACGCACAGTACCCTGGTGCTGCACGGCGACCTCGAGGCGGCTTTCCAGCACTTCTGGCAGGACGCGCGCGAGCGCTTCCGGCTGGTGCAGGGCGACCCCGAGCGCCCCGCGCTGCCGCCGGACGCGCTGTTTCTCAGCGCCGAGCAGTTCTACACCTGCACCAAGGCGCATGCGCAGCTCGCCATCCGCACCGTTCGCGCTGAGCCTGTCGAAGCGCCGGCCCCGGCTTCGACAGGCTCAGCCCGAACGGGTGTGGAAGAACCATCCACCTCGGCCTACGCCGAATTCGACACCCTGCCCCCGCTGGCCGTGGTGCGCGGCGCCGAAGACCCTCTCACGCGCCTGAAGGAGCACATCGGCCGCACGCCGCACCGCGTGCTGCTGCTGGCCGAGAGCGACGGCCGGCGCGAGAGCCTGCTGGACTTCCTGCGCGCCAGCGGCGTCAGCCCGCCGGCCTTCGACTCGCTGGCCGAGTTCGAGCACAGCGCCGACGAGAAGATCGGCATCGCCACCGCCGCCGTGGCTGCCGGCTTCGCCTGGGCCGAGGCCGGCATCGACTTCGTCACCGAGACCGAGCTGTTCGCCGCCGCACCCGCCACGCGCCGGCGCGGCAAGCGCCAGGAGCAGACCAGCGACGTCGATGCGCTGATCAAGGACCTGTCGGAGCTGAACGTGGGCGACCCGGTGGTGCACAGCGCGCACGGCATCGGCCGCTACCGCGGGCTGGTGAACATGGACCTGGGCCAGGGCACGGACGCCGAGGGCAAGCCCCTGCTGCAGGAGTTCCTGCACCTCGAGTACGCCGACAAGGCCACGCTCTACGTGCCGGTGTCGCAGCTGCACCTGATCAGCCGCTACACCGGCGTCTCGGCCGACGAGGCGCCGCTGCACAGGCTCGGCTCCGGCCAGTGGGAGAAAGCCAAGCGCAAGGCCGCCGAGCAGGTGCGCGACGCGGCGGCCGAGCTGCTGAACATCTACGCCCGCCGCGCCGCGCGCGAGGGCCACGCCTTCCGCTTCCAGGCCGGGGACTACGAGGTGTTCGCCAACGACTTCGGCTTCGAGGAGACGGCCGACCAGAAGGCGGCGATCCACGCGGTGATCCAGGACATGGTCTCCCCCCGCCCGATGGACCGCCTGGTGTGCGGCGACGTCGGCTTCGGCAAGACCGAGGTGGCGCTGCGCGCCGCCTTCGTGGCCGTGACCGGCGGCAGGCAGGTCGCCTTCCTGGCGCCGACCACGCTGCTGGCCGAGCAGCACTACCAGACGCTGGTGGACCGCTTCTCCAAGTGGCCGGTGAAGGTGGCGGAGATGAGCCGCTTCCGCTCCACCAAGGAGATCACGGCGGCGGCCAAGGGCCTGGCCGACGGCACCATCGACATCGTGGTGGGCACGCACAAGCTGCTCTCGCCCTCGGTGAAGTTCAAGAACCTGGGCCTGCTCATCATCGACGAGGAGCACCGCTTCGGCGTGCGCCACAAGGAGGCGATGAAGGCCATGCGCGCCGAGGTGGACGTGCTCACGCTCACCGCCACGCCGATCCCGCGCACGCTGGGCATGGCGCTCGAAGGCCTGCGCGACCTCAGCGTGATCGCCACCGCGCCGCAGCGGCGCCTGGCGATCAAGACCTTCGTGCGCAACGAGGGCACCGGCGTGATCCGCGAGGCGGTGCTGCGCGAACTCAAGCGCGGCGGGCAGGTGTACTTCCTGCACAACGAGGTCGAGACCATCGAGAACCGGCGCCAGAAGCTCGAGCAGATCCTGCCCGAGGCGCGCATCGCCGTGGCGCACGGCCAGATGCCCGAGCGCGAGCTGGAGCGCGTGATGCGCGACTTCGTCGCCCAGCGCTACAACCTGCTGCTGTGCTCGACCATCATCGAGACCGGCATCGACGTGCC